>ERZ794982.13-NODE-13-length-262742-cov-54.367426_pt1 | contig 262742 bp, 261 predicted proteins | sample MGYA00433071_ERZ794982 | MGnify/ENA primary metagenome ERZ794982 (study PRJEB30140, sample SAMN00862574) | bioreactor metagenome | study: EMG produced TPA metagenomics assembly of the Bioreactor inoculated with sediment Metagenome (bioreactor metagenome)...
ATTTAATACTACTTACTTCTTACTACTTACTTCTTACTTAACAAAAGGGGTTTATTATGGAAATAAAAGGTGATGAGTTTTTAAAAAATGTAAAAGTGAAACAAGAAGAAGAGACACTCAAACAAAAGTTAAATGAGTTTGAGAATTTACGACAACAAAACAGTGCATCGAACCCATATAAAGAGTATGTCAATAACGAACAACCTTATGATGATAATGAATTAGGGGATATATTATTGCAAAACTCAGCAAAAAATGATTCAAAAGAGAATAAGAAAAAATACATTATTTTAGGTGTTGCATTGGTTTTACTTTTTGTGATTACCATTGTTATTATTCGATTAATTACCAGTGATGGAGCCAATGACGTTAAATTTCAAGAGCAATCAACCTTGGAACAAGATAAAGCCTTAAACGATGAAAAAATCCAACAAGAGTATCAACAAATTCTTAACGATAAACTCAAAAAAGTCAATGAAAACAGTGTTGTAGAAGTTCCCAAAGAGACGCAAGAAGATTTAAAACAACTTCAAGAACAAGAAGAAGCCTTACCTGCTCAAGAAGAACAACAACCTAACCCTTTAAATATTGTCAAAGAAGAGCCTGTGGTTGAACCCGTAAAAACAGAAACTCCTATGGCGAAACCTGTGGTCAAAAAAGAACCTGTACCTGTTAAAACTTCTCCTTCAACAGCCACAACCAAAGGGGTTTATATCCAAATAGGTGCTTTTTCAAAAACACCTTCAGATAAATACCTCTCTGAGATAACCTCAAAAGGGTACAATTTTAAACTTCATAAAATGAACGTACAAGGCAAAGAGTTGATTAAAGTTTTAGTAGGACCTTACAGCAGTCGAACTCAAGCTCAAGAAAATTTAAACAGTGTTCGAACTACACTGGGTGCCTCTGGTGCTTATATTTTAGAAATTTAATAAGGTTTTCAATGACAATTTATTCTGAAGAACTGTTTTTAGACCAGTTTACGCCCGTATCCATTTACGCCAAAATTAAAGAGTTGTTTTCTTCTGAAATCACTTTTTTGTTTGAAAGTACCATCAACTCAAGCGATGGGAACTACTCTTATATTTTAATTGGCGATAAAGAGCGAGTGTGGCACGAAAAAGGAAAAACATTTTTCAGAAATGAACACAACCAAACTCAAGAAGTCGATGCCAATCCCTTGAAATTTTTGCAAAAATATTACAAAAATTTTGACAAAGCCTTTTACAAACAAAAAGCTTTGGAGTTGGGCATTGGGCTGATTGATGGTTTTATTGGAAACGTGGGATACGATATAGGAAAAGAGTTTGAACCCAGTTTAAAACCGTATATGAATCTCCTTCAAGATGATTTAAATATTCCTGATTTGGATTTAATTCGCCCCAAAATGATTTTGGGATTTTCACACAAAACATCAAAACTGGTTATGGTCACCACTCTTAAAGAGTTTAACGAAAAAATTCCTACCATTAAAAAAAGTTTGATGTCTTGTTATGAGTTTATTCCATTAAAAAAAGCTGAACTTTTAGACGAAGGAAAATTCAACTACACCAAAGAACAATTCTTTGAAATGGTCGCAAAATCCAAAGAGATGATTAAAAGCGGTGATGTTTTTCAAATTTTAATGTCCAATCGATTTACGCAAAAAGCCATTGTGGATCATTTTAGTTTTTACCGAGCTTTACGAAGTAAAAATCCCAGTCCGTATCTTTTTTTATTGGAGTTTGAAGATTTTTCCATTGCAGGCAGTTCACCTGAGGTTATGGTTCGATTAGTTGATGGTCATATTTTACTTCGACCCATTGCAGGGACAAGAAAACGAGGAAAAACCCTTGATAAAGATTTGGAAATGGAAGAAGAGCTTATCAATGACCCCAAAGAGAGAGCCGAACACATTATGCTTATTGATTTAGGACGCAATGATGTAGGAAGAGTAGCTCATGCAGGAACCGTAAAAGTAACGGACTTAATGCGAATTGAAAGATATTCTCACGTCATGCACATTGTTTCAGATGTGGAAGCCATCATTGATGAAAAGTACGATATGTTTGATTTGTTTGCTGCAACTTTTACAGCAGGAACCATGACAGGTGCGCCCAAAATCAGAGCCATGCAACTCATTGCCCAATTTGAAGGCATCAAACGAAACTTTTACTCTGGAAGCATTGCGTACTTTGGATTTGATGGCAATATGGACAGTGCCATTACCATTCGTACCACCATGCTAACCAAAGATAAAGTCATCTTCCAAGCAGGAGCAGGTGTGGTTGCGGATTCCATTCCTGAATTGGAATATTTAGAAGTTCACAATAAACTTGCAGCCAATATTGCTACGCTCAACGATTTAGTGTAAGAGAAACTCTTACACTCAATTCTCTTTGAATACTCTTTTTAAGAATAAAAAAACTCTGTTAATTATTTTTTTAACAAAAATATGTCACAATGACACAACTCTTTAAAAACACTTAAAATACTAGGAAAAATATGTGTAAGAAAATTCTTCTACTGAGCTTGTTGCTCTTAAATGTTTATGCCAATAATTTAGATGAAAAGTCCTCTTTAGAGGAGACCTTTTCAAATAGCCCCACGTCTGTTTTAACCTCCAATGATTATATTCTTGCTCTTTCACAATATAAGCTTGGCAATTACACCACCTCATATAATCAGTTTAAAAAACTCTTTTTGCAATACAGTGATAATGTTGAAATCAATTATTACTTGGCAATGAGTGCGATGTCGCTTAAATTGTATGACGATGCGACTGCTGCATTTGAGAGAGTGTTAATTGTCAAACCTGAATTTCATCGAGCACGACTGGAGTATGCGCGAGTACTTTTTCTTTTGGGATTTAAAGAAGAGGCTAAAAAAGAGTTTCTCAAAGTAGCTCAATACCCTATTCCTGAAAATGTGCGTGCCAATATCAACAAATATCTTGAACAAATAGATAATGCCAATACCATCGGGTCAACCTTTTTGGCGTTGAGTTTTGGGTATATCTATGATGATAATATCAACAGCGGAATTGATTCAAGCACCTATAACTTACCGGGCTTTTTTAACTTAGCGGTTAATGGGGAAAAACCGCAATCCAGTACAGCCTATTTCACGTCATTGCAACTCAATCATATTCATACTTTACACAAAGATTCTCCTTTTATAGTCAAACACACGGGATTTATCTATTATAAAAATCAAACCGAAAACAACAAATACAATTTTAATTTTTACTCGTATAAACCAACACTGTATTACAACAATGTCAAAAATAAAGAGGAGTACTCGTTGCAACTGGGCATTGACAAAATTTTACCCGGAGATCACAATGACTTTATGGCATACTCTTTGATGCCCATGTACAAAAAACTTATCGACAAAGATACGATTTTTAGTGCCTTTGCCAACTATAAACAAGTTATTCACGATGATAATGTTAATGAATACAAAGATTACATCAAAAAAGGGGGTGGATTTTCTTTGGAGTACAAAAAATTCACCTATACAATTAATTTTGAAGAAGATGACAAGAAAAGAGGTACACGTACCGATGTGGACAAACACATTATCGAAAACAGTTTTTCATACCGTTATGACATAGAGTCAACTCTTATTTTAAATGCCCAATATCAATATCGACAAATTGATTATGTCGATGATGACCTCTTTTTTAACAATACAAGAGAAGACATTAATCGTAATCTTTATTTGGGTTTGACCAAAATCATCAACAAAAAAGATTTTGTAACCCTCTCTTACACACATACGGATAATGATTCCAATCAAGCGGCCTATGAATATGACAAAAACAGCGTGATGCTTAATTATACTTGGAGATTTAAATTATGAAAAAAATCGTTCTACTCTTACTGACTTTCAATCTTTTACTTTTTGCCAACGTTGCAAAAATTGTTGCAATGAATGGCGAAGCAACCGTTTTAAGAGACAATAATACCATCACTTTGACTGTGGGAAATGAACTTTTAAAAGATGATGTTATCCAAACCAAAAACAATACCAAAATTCAAATTATTTTCAAAGATGAAACCATTGTAACCATTGGGAAAAATTCTGAATTTAAAATCAATGACTATATTTTTGATGAAGCCAACCAACAATACAGCGCCAACTTAGGTTTAGTACAAGGTACGTTTAGAACCATCACCGGCAAAATTGGGAAAGTGGCTCCTGAAAAATTTAAATTGAATTCAAAATCCTCTTCAATTGGGATTCGTGGTACTCAAATTTTAAGCAACGTTCAAATACAAGGCGACACCATTTTTTGTACCGAAGGAGAAATTGAAATTGTTTCATTATTAACAGGTGAAACCATTACGCTACAAGCCGGACAATTTGTACAAATACGAGAAGGTGAACCTGCTGTTGTTCAAGAGTTTGACGCGCAAACCATTAATACAACCGATACCAACACCAAATTTTTAAATGATGAAGAAAAAGAAGAAGCCCTAGAAAATTTTGGTGTGACTATAAACCAAGTTGACTTCCTGCAACCTATTGAAAATGAAGAAGATTTTTTTATCGAAATAGTAAATATAAATAAACTTCACGCAACACTCAACGACACATCAACATATGACAAAATAGAAGATGCAAAGCAAGACAATTCTTCGTCAACTACTATGAAAACATATTCTGTTCTTATGGGAGAATCTGGCAGTGATATTTTTAGTTCAAGTATTTTAAACTCAGGAACTAATGGAGAAATGCTTTTTGAAAGCGGTACGAGTCGTCGCTTAAACTTCCAATTAGATAATATTCTTTCAAACTATTCTAATGATGGCTCATATTCAGGAACTTTATCTACTATTGGTACTCAAAATTTGGGAAATTTTTTAGATAGTTTTATTTCAAAAGAGTATTCCTCAGTCGAAGACAGTAAAGATGGACAAATGAACTTAGTTTTTGATACCAATGATGATATTCAATGGGGAAATTGGAATGTCTCTTTTACAGATATTAATTATGAAGAACACTCTTTAGAAGGATATTGGCTTATAGGAAATCAAACAGCTGCTTCTGAGGTTCAGAAATTAATTTCTGAAGAAGCTACGGCAGAATATAGTGGTTATGCTCTTGGAAAATCAAGCATGGGAACATTTGACGCATCTGACTCTTCTGTTACTTTTGATATCAATTTTGGAGCACAATCGTTGACAGGAAACTTTAATTTAGCCAATGGAAGCTATGATGAAGATGTTTCAGGGACTCTTACTTCCAGCGGATTTACCTTTACTCCTGATGCAGGAAGTGGAAGTGGAAATGGAAGTTTTTATGGAAGCAATGCCAACTCAGTAGGAGGAAACTTTAACTTAAATGATGGAAATTATACCTATTCAGGTGTCTTCAAAGCTAAAAAACAATAAGTTTTTTAGCTTCTTCCCATCAACCATCAACTAATCACCATTCACCACTCACTTCTTACTTTTCACCCCAAACTATCCTTTACTCGTATGCTCAAACACCCCATCAAAATCAAATGGTGGAGTTTGAATATAGTGTTCGCACCTTTGAATATACATCTTATAAATATTTTTATTGGTTTTTAAAGGATTACTCTCAAGACGTTTAAACGCTTCCAACGCTTTTTCAAAGTGTGAAGTTTTATACCATTCAATGGCATGATGATAAGCATCTAACTCCTCTTTTAATTGGGCTTCTGCCGTTCCAAAACCCAACACTTGCCAAATCTCCACAGGTTCTGTTTTGCCTTTGACTTTAACTAAATCCAAAAATCGAAAAATATACGTCTCTTTTAAATTCTCTTTCATAAAGTTTGAGATATTGAGTTTAGAGTCATAAAACTTACACAACGATTCCAATCGTGCCCCTAAGTTAATGGGGTCACCAATAACCGTATAATCGCTTCGTCCACTGCTTCCCATTTCACCCACAACTGCCACACCACAATTTAACCCAATGCCAATATCAATAAGCGGTTTGTTCTCTTTTTGAAGTTTTTCATTAAGGATTTTTAAATAGCTGATTTGTTCCAATGAAGCTTTTACGGCCTTATCTTGATGATTTTTTACATCACTTGGGGCGTTCCAGTACGCCATAATGGCATCGCCGATAAACTTATCAATCGTACCTTCATTTTGCATGATAATATCACTCATGGGTTCCATATACTCATTTAAATACTCAATTAACGCTTTGGCATTAGGCATGGCTTCTGAAATATTGGTAAAGCCTCTGACATCAGAGAAAAACACGGTCACCTCTTTGGATTGCCCATGTAAAGTGTTATCTTCATTTTTAAGTAAATCTTCCATAACTTTTGCAGAGACTTTAGAAGCAAACTTATTTTTAATCACATTACTTTGTCGTATTTCAAAAAAGTAATTGACTAAAATTGCCACAGCTCCTATGACCACAATAGTCAATAGAGGGAAAAATATATTTAAAATTATGCCATCACTAAAGAGCAAATAATAAATCAAGTAAACATCTGCAAACAAAAATGCCCCAAAAGCCAAAGGAAGCAGATAGATATTCAAATAAATCATAATAAAAAAGACCACAATAGCCAACAACACCATATGCACCACATTCGCACCATCTGCCCAAGAGGGTTTGTACAAAAAATCCCCTTGTAAAATATTGTCAATGACATTGGCGTGTACTTCTACTCCTGGAAAAACCGATTCAAAAGGCGTTGCACGTAAATCAAACAATCCTGCCGCACTCGTACCAATTAAAACCACTTTTCCCTCAACCTCACTGGCTTCAAACTCATTATTTATAACAGTAGAAGCCGAAAGGTACTTAAAGGTTCTCTCTTTGCCTCGATAATTGACAATGACTCTTCCGTATCGATCGGTGGGAATGGTAATATCCCCCAAAGAGACATCTTGTACACCCAAATCATTGTAATTGACCACCACTTTTTTCACTCCCAAGGCGGCTCTTAAAAGTTCAAATGCCAAAGAAGGATAGAGTTGTTCATTGTAACGAATGATTAAAGGTACGGAACGAATAATACCCGATTCATCCGGGACGTTATTAAAAAAGCCACTCGAATAAGAGTTCTCTTGTACCAAAGGAATATTTAAGATGGTTCCTTTGGCATTGATGACATAATCTTGATTTAAATTGCGATTTTTTTCAACAAATATGGCAGGAATTTGAGGTGTTCTGTTCTCTAAAAATTCGGTCTCATTTAATTGAAATTGATAGCCCAAAATCGTAGGAGTATGGGCAATGGTTTGGGCAAATTGTTCATCGTAATTGGGTATATTCTTTTTTTGAATATCAAATTGATTTAAAATTTTATGAGGTGAAGTTCTGTCCTCTTCGGCAAACACAATGTCAAATCCAATAATGCCCACACCGGCTTTGGTTAAATTCTCTAAAAGAGTCGATAACACATCTCGACTCCAAGGCCACTGCCCTATTTGTTTTAAAGATTTTTCATCAATATCGACAATTACCACTTGGTTATTTTGAGGAATTTCTCCTCTTAAAATAAACATATAATCTCGAAATCGATTATCAATACTCTCCAAAGATTTTGGGAAAAAAACATAAAGCATCACGAGTGCAGCAATACTTGCTAATAATGTCAATGTATAGACAAGGATTTTTTTGGTTTTTGTTTTCAAAGAGAACTCTTCTTTATTTATTTTATAAAACTTTGGATATTATAACGAAAAGAGTTTTAAAGGATTTTGTATGTTATTAGGTGTAAATATTGACCATATTGCGGTGTTAAGAGAAGCTCGTAAAATTAATGACCCCAATCCCATAGACGCGTTGGGCATTTGTAAACTTTCTGGTGCGGATCAAATTACGATTCACTTACGAGAAGACCGACGACACATCAATGACACTGATGCCAAAAACATTATTCAATTAAGTCCTTTACCTGTCAATTTAGAGTGTTCAATTAACGATGATATTATTGATATTGTGTGCCAACTAAAACCTATGCGAGCAACCCTTGTACCTGAAAACAGAGATGAAGTGACCACCGAAGGTGGATTGGATGTAAAAAATAATTTTGATAAAATCAAAAAAGTGGTTCAAAAATTGCACGACCATGAAATCGAAGTCTCTTTATTTATTGACCCGTATAAAGAAGCCATTGGCTTATCTAAAGAGTTAGAGGTTGAGTGGATTGAGCTACACACAGGCAGTTATGCCAATATTTACGCCATGTTAAACTTAAATTTAAACAACAGTGCTCACAGCATTAAAGAACTTGAGTTAAGTAAAGCAGAACTTAAAGAGTTACTTAAAATCAGTCTTAATACTCTTAAAACCTCTTCAAAAGAGGCAAAAAAATTGGGCTTAAAGGTTGCAGCAGGACATGGGTTAAATTATCAAAACGTAAAACCCATTGCCTCCATTAAAGCCATCAGTGAGCTTAATATTGGGCAAAGCATTATTGCACGTTCGGTCTTTACAGGGTTAAAAGAAGCCATTGTTAGTATGAAAACCTTGGTACAAGAAAAATAATGAAACCCAACCTACCAAGCAAACCTACTATTGCAATTAGTATAGGTGATTTAAATGGTGTGGGCATTGAATTAGCCTTACTCAATCATGAAAAAATCAAAAAATGGGCTAATCCTTTGTATTGTATCAACGCTTCGTTACTTCAACAAGCTGCCAATTTACTTAATGTTAAAATTCCCCATGATTTTAAACTGCATGAAACACAAGGGATTTTTAGAGTTCGTCCCAGCAAAGTGTGTGCCAAAAGTGGAGAGTATTCGTTTAACTCATTTTTAGATGCCATTAAACTCACCCAAGAAAAAAAAGCAAAAGCCGTTGTAACTTTACCCATTAACAAAGAGTCTTGGAGTAAAGCCAATATCAAGTACAAAGGACACACCGAGCTTTTGCGAGAATATTTTAAAAAAGATGCCATTATGATGTTGGGATGTAAAGAGATGTTTGTGGCACTGTTTACAGAGCATACGGCATTAAAAAATGTGCCCAAACTGGTTAAAACTGAAAAACTTATCACTTTTTTGTTGGACTTTTACTCTTGTGTCAAACCCAAAAAAACGGTTGCCGTTTTAGGGCTAAATCCCCATGCCAGTGATAATGGGGTTTTAGGCAATGAAGAAAAAAAAATCAAAAAAGCCATTAAAGCAGTCAACGCCAAACTCAATAAAGAGATATTTACCCAACCTTTGGTTCCGGATACTGCGTTTACACCACATTCAAGAAAAAATTACAAATATTTTATTGCGATGTACCATGACCAAGGATTAATTCCTCTAAAAACAATCTACTTTGAGGAAAGCATTAATATCAGTTTGAATTTGCCTATTATTCGCACCTCGGTAGATCATGGTACCGCATTTGATATTGCGTATAAACACAAAGCCCATGCAAAAAGTTATTTAAATGCTGTCAAAGAAGCCGTAAAATTAGCCAAAAACAGATGAAAACATTAGAAGCGTGTTATGAAATTGAATTTAATAAGATAAACTTTTTAGAGCGAAAAACTCGAATCACTCATCCCAAAACCATTTTAAGTGGTCCTTTAAGAAGTGGGAAAAGTTATCTGATTTACGATTATTTATCCAACTTTAAAAGTGAACACTATTTGTATTTGGATTTAAATGATTTGCGTAACAACAAAGAAGAGATTGCAAAAAACTTAAAGGTCTTTATCAAACAACATCCCATCAAAGTTTTGGTCTTGGAAAATTATGAATTTGATTTTGAGTTTCCATTAATTGATTCGGTGATTATTACCACTTCTGTTATTAAAAATTTAAAGGGCTTTAAAAACGTATGGCTCAATGCGTTAGATTTTGAAGAATTTTTACTGCATGATAATAAACACCAAAATATCATCCACTCATTTAACCATTTTTTTAAATACGGCAATTTGCCTGAAATCTTATCCATTGATGAAAGCAAAAAAATCAAACATCTTCAAGATATTTTAAAAACATTTGCTTGTAACGCTTCTCATTTGGAGATTTTACGCATTTTGTTTGATGCCATTGATGAAAAAAAATCACTCAATCAACTCTTTCTTGTACTCAAAAACAGCATCAAAATCTCCAAAGACAGTTTTTATGCTTTATGCAAAACCTATGAAGAGAATCGATTGATTTATTTTATTGAAAAATACAATCAACCCAAAGCGGTCAAAAAATTGTATTGTTACAATCATGGATTTTTGGGTGCCATTTCTCACACCAAAAAATTTAAACATGAGTTTACCAATATGGTTTTTTTAGAGCTGTGTCATAAGTACAAAGAGATTTATTATTTGGATTTTATTGATTTTTACATAAAATCTAAAAAAAGTGCTATTTTTTCAATTCCTTTTTTTAATGACATACAAATTGATGCGATTAAAAAACGCGTAAGACTGCATGCCAAAGAGAGTGAAATCAAAGAGGTTTTTATTGTTACGATTGCCAACACTCAAACCTTTTTTGTTGATTCTATTAAAGTTGAAGTACGTCCTTTTTATGAATGGGCTTTAAGTTAGTTATTTCTGTAAGTATTTGTTAATCAATATTTAGATAAAATCGCACAATATATACCAAATAGACCAAAGGATATCAATGAACAAAAGAGTACTTGTTAAATTTTCTGGTGAGGCATTAGCGGGCGAAGAAGGTTATGGTATTGATACTCAAATTTTAGACTACATCGCTGAGGAGATTAAAGAACTGGTCGATAACAATATTGAAGTAGGCATTGTTATTGGTGGTGGAAACATTATTCGAGGCGTAACAGCCGCAGCTGATGGCGTAATAAAAAGAACAAGTGCTGATTATATGGGAATGTTAGCAACCGTTGTTAATGGTATTGCTATGCAAGAGGCATTGGAACACAAAGGCTTAAATGCACGATTGCAAACGGCGATTAAAATGGAGCAAATTGCTGAACCCTTTATTGTAAAAAAAGCACGACGACACCTTGAAAAGGGACGAGTGGTAATTTTCAGTGCAGGGACAGGGAACCCTTATTTTACAACCGACACAGCCGCAACATTGCGTGCAACTGAAATTGATGCAGCGATGTTAATTAAAGCCACTAAAGTGGATGGCATTTACGATAAAGACCCAATGAAATATGATGATGCCATCAAATTAGAAACCATTACGTATGATCAAGCATTAGAAGATCATATTAAAGTCATGGACGATACGGCTATTGCCTTGGCAAAAGACAACAAGTTGCCAATCGTAGTTGCCAATATGAATGAAAAAGGCAATTTATTAAAAATCATTAACGGTGATTTCAGTAAATGCTCAATTGTTAAATAAATTAGTAAAGAGGAACACATGAGATTAGAAGAAAGAATGTCAAAAGCGTTAGAAAAAGTGAATAATGATCGTTATATTTTATCTGTAGCAGTAGGTCAAAGAGCCGATGAACTAAGCAAAGGTGCCAAACCTTTGTTAGAAAAAAATACACAAAATATGAAATACACCGATATTGCGATTGATGAAATTGCAAGTGGATTACTTGTTATTGAAAGTATCGTAAACAAAAAATAAAAAAGGAGGCACTGCCTTCTTTTTTATGACTTCGTTGACACCCTATGGATCCATTTTTAAAAAAACTGCAATCAATTACAACAATTGAAAGAGCTTTAGAAGAGTTACAGTCCCAAATAACCTTAACCCCAAAACTGTATGAAATCATTGATTTTTGTATTAAAGCCCATGAAGGACAACACAGAAAAAGTGGAGAACCGTATATTGTTCACCCTCTTTTAGTTGCTACCATTACAGCCCATTTTAGTCAAGATGAAGCCGTTGTAGCAACAGCCTTGTTACACGATGTGGTTGAAGACACTCCTTATACCTTAGGATTTGTCAAAGAGACTTGGGGTGAAGATATTGCTCATATGGTCGATGGTTTAACTAAAATTGTGGAAATCAGAGAACATGAACTCGCCCCTGCAAACAGCAATAACACCAAACTGATCTCTTCTGCATTAACTTTTAGAAAAATGTTAATTGCCTCCATTGATGATGTACGAGTATTAATTGTTAAATTGTGTGATAGATTGCACAATATGCTTACACTCAATGCTCTTCCTAAAGAAAAACAAGTACGCATCGCCGAAGAAACTTTGGTTGTATATGTTCCTATAGCTCATCGACTGGGAATTTCAGCCCTTAAAAATGCGTTAGAAGATTTATCCTTTTTTTATGTATATCCCAAAGAGTATGAAAAGATTGACACTTTTATTAAAGAGCATCAACATAAAATTCAACTCACTTTTAACAAATTTATCTCCAATACAACAAGCTTGTTGGAAAAAAATGGCTTTGACCCCAGCAAAATAAAAATCATCTCTCGAGTCAAACACTATTACTCAATTTATATGAAAATGCAACGTAAAGGAGTCAATATTGATGAAGTATTGGATCTTTTAGCCATTCGTATTTTAGTGGACGATGATATTGATTGCTATAAAGTTTTAGGAGTTATGCATTTAGAATATAAACCCTTAATCGCACGTTTTAAAGACTATATTGCCACACCTAAGGAAAATGGTTACCAAACGATACATACCACGGTATTTTACAATTCAAAAATTTATGAAGTGCAAATACGTACGTTTAATATGCACAAAGTGGCAGAATTTGGTATTGCTGCCCATTGGAAATACAAAAATGGCGTGGGGCAATCTCCCAATTTAAATTGGCTGAAATCATTGGAATTTTCCAATCAAAACATTGAAGAGTTTTACAACGATACCAAACAAGACTTATACTCAGAGGATATTGTTGTTTACTCTCCCAAAGGTGATATATATACTCTTCCAAGAGGAGCAACGGCATACGATTTTGCTTTTGCGATACACTCTGATGTGGGAAGCAATGCCATTGAATGTTTTATTAATAAAGTCAAAAAACCTCTTTTGACTGAATTAAAAAGCTCCGATATTGTCAGTATTAAAACCGCTCCTTATGCGATTGCTCGTTGTTCTTGGTTGGATATGGTCAAAACCAGTCGAGCCAAAAAACACATCAAACTTTTATGCTCTCATCGACAAAAAGAGATCAATGAATTGTACGGTAAAAATATTATAGATACCCTTTTTTCACGATACGCCAAACATATTACAGAAGAGTTTCCACAAAAATCGTTGCATAAAGTTCCTTCAACGATTGATTATTTAAAACACATTAAAAAACGTATTGAAACGAATATCTCAAAAACCAAAAGTTTTGTTGCACGATTGACGTTAATTAACCGTAAACTCAAAGAGTATAAATTTGACAATATCTTAATATATTCAAATTTTAGTATAAATTCAGTATTATTTGACCATTGTTGTCACCCAAAATTTGGTGATGATATTGTGGCGTTTAAAGAGGGCAATAAAGCCATAATTCACCATCAGATGTGTGATAAAGCTTACGCAAAAATTAAAACAGATCATCCTATGCTGTTTTGTTCTTGGATTAAAGATACCATTTATCAATATAAAATGGTGGTCAGTTTACCCAATACACGAGGCGAATTAGCAAAACTGCTTTCATATATGGCACAATATGAGATTTACATATTGGGCGTAGAGTATGGAAGAGAAAAACACTCCTATGTACAATATTGTGATATAGAGTTTGAAATCAATAACGGCAATCTTGAAGAGGTCAAAAAACTCATTCAAAAGAAAGTTAAAGTCATTGACTTTTTTTCAAAAAAAGATGCCTATAAATAATATTTTTTGAGGATTATATGGAAAAACAAATCAACACTGCTTTAGCAGAAATAAAACGAGGAAGCTTTGAAATCATTGATGAAGAAGCCATAATTAAACTACTAAAAGATTTTTATGAACATGGCACTCATTACTATATCAAAGCAGGGTTTGACCCAACAGCTCCCGATTTACACTTAGGACACACCGTTCTTTTACAAAAACTGGCAACCTTTCAAAAATTTGGAGGCATTGTTCAATTTTTAATTGGTGATTTTACCGCCAGTATTGGTGACCCCACAGGAAAAAGTGAAACCAGAAAAATTTTGACCAAAAAACAAGTGCTTCAAAATGCCCAAAGCTATAAAGAGCAAGTCTTTAAAATTTTGGATGAAAATAAAACAGAAGTGGTATTTAATTCACAATGGCTCAATGAATTAGGTGCAGGTGGCTTAATTGCCTTAGCATCAAACTTAACCGTAGCCCGAATGCTAGAACGAGACGATTTTGCCAAACGATATGCGGCGAATACTCCTATTGCCGTCAGTGAATTTACTTATCCTTTGCTTCAAGGGTATGACTCGGTGCATTTAAAATCGGACATTGAAATTGGCGGAACGGACCAAAAATTTAACTTGCTTATGGGACGAACTTTGCAAAAAGCATATAACTGTAACAAACAACAAGCGGTTTTAATGATGCCTATTTTAGAAGGGCTTGATGGCGTTCAAAAAATGAGCAAATCTTTGGGAAATTATATTGGTGTTACAGATAATGCTAATGATATGTTTGGTAAAGTGTTATCCATCAGTGATGATTTGATGTGGCGATATTATGAACTGCTTTCAACTCGAACACTGCAAGAGATTGAGAACCTAAAACAAGGGGTACAAAACGGTACCATTCATCCCAAACACGTTAAAGACGACTTGGCGATAGAATTAGTAGACAGATACCATGGAAAAGGTGCAGGACAAACCGCTTGTGAAGAGTTTAAAAAGATTTTTGCCCATAAAGAGATACCCAGCAACATCGAAGCTTACGAAGTTGAAAACAACAGTTGGATATGTCAAGTTCTTGTGGATACAGGAATTGAGAGCTCAACATCGCAAGCCAGAAGAGATATCTTAGCAGGGGCAGTAAAAATCAATCAAGAAAAAATAACCGATGAAAAAATGAATTTAACGCAAGGTGAATATATTTTACAAAAAGGTAAAAAAAGTTTTGCAAAAGTTATTGTAAAGGGCAACAATTGAAAATAGGTAAATATGAAATTAAACATCCCATTATTCAAGGTGGAATGGGTGTTGGTATTAGTTGGGACAAACTCGCAGGCAGTGTCAGCTTAGAGGGTGGTTTAGGCGTAATCAGTGCTGTGGGTACAGGTTATTATCAAAACAAAGAGTTTGCTAAAAAACTCGCCCGAGACAAGCCTGTAGATGCGATTAATTTTTACTCCAGAGACGCCCTTTTTGAAATTGTGAAAAATGCACGAAAGATTTGTGGTGAAGCGCCATTGGCTGCCAATATTTTGTATGCCTGTAATGATTATGGTCGAATTGTTCAAGATGCATGTGAAGCGGGTATTAATATCATTATTACAGGGGCGGGTATTCCTACGAATATGCCAGAATTTACCAAAGAGTATCCTGATGTTGCACTTATTCCTATTGTATCAAGTGCCAGAGCGCTTAAACTTATTTGTAAAAAATGGAAACGTTATAACAAACTGCCTGATGCTATTATCGTTGAAGGTCCGTTAAGTGGTGGACACCAAGGTTTTTCGTATGACGATTGTTTTAAAGAAGAGTTTCAATTGGAAAATATCGTTCCTCCTGTTCTTGAAGAAGTTAAACAATGGGGTAATATCCCTGTGATTGCCGCAGGAGGTATTTGGGATAAAAAAGATATCGATAAGTTTTTGGCCATGGGATGCGCAGGTGTTCAAATGGCAACACGCTTTATAGGAACTTTTGAGTGTGATGCTCATGCCAATTTAAAAAAAGTATTGCTTGATGCTAAAGAAGAAGATATTAAATTGCTTAAATCACCCGTTGGGTTACCTGCACGGGGTGTTCATACCAATTTACAAGATTTAATTGAAAAAAATGAAGCTCCCAAAGTGGCATGTATCTCTAATTGTGTTGCGCCTTGTAACAAGGGAGAAGAGGCAAAGTTAGTTGGATATTGTATTGCGGATCGATTAAGTGCAGCATACGAAGGAGATGTTGAAACAGGTCTTTTCTTTACAGGGGCTACAGGTTATCGTTTAAATAAGATTATCAGCGTCAAAGAGTTAATGGAAAAACTCACTCAAGGAGAGTAAAATTATTGTTTCAAGAGTTTTCGTTCTTATTTTTTTAATCTTTTTTTCTTTGAATGCGGCTACAATCAGTGAATTGAAATCTCACTACGGCAATTTAAAGATTGAGTATTTAAAAGCCGTATTAAAAAGCGATAAAGAAGAAGAGATTAAACACTTAGAAGAGCTTATTGCAACCGGCTCTAAAATTGGCGAAAATACAAAAAAGTATAAAGAAGAGTTAGCCAAACTCAAACAAGAAAAAAACAAAAAAGCAGTCACGTCAAACGCTGTTGCTGTTGAAAAAAAATCGTCTCCTGCTTCTTTGAAACATTCTCAAAACACCGCTTCTTCCTCTATTGCCTCTGTTCGAACCGATGAAAATTCTATTATTATTGATTTTAACAAAAATATTACCCAAAAGGACATTAAGTTTTTTGAGTTGCATTCTGGCAACTTATATAAAGATGTTTTTGATATTGATGGAGCATTTGAACATGCGTATGAAACAAAACTTCACATAGATAAAATTAAAAAAATCACCGTAGGACAGTTTAAACCCAATATTTTACGAATCAGCATTGCACATGATTTTAATTTAAAAACCATTTATATCATCAACAAACGACAAATTATTATCAAAATATTGGATTTGGATTTAAAAGAGAAACTCTCCAGCAGTTTAGAAAAAAACTTTTTCCAAAAGAAAAAACGAACCATAGTCATTGACCCCGGCCACGGTGGAAAAGATGCTGGTGCAGTAGGAAAAAACAAGCGTTATGAAAAAGTCGTTGTCTTTAAAGTCAGTAAATATTTGCACGACATACTCAAAGAAAGAGGCTATGAAGTTCATTTAACAAGAAAGAGTGATAAGTTTGTTGAATTAAAAGACCGAACCAAACTCAGTAACGATAAAAATGCCGATATTTTTGTCTCCATTCATGTCAATGCCATTGGAAAAGCAAAAGCCCATACCCTACAAGGCATTGAAACTTTTTTCTTAAGCCCTGCACGAAGTGAACGTGCTAAAAGAGTAGCTGCTTTAGAGAACAAAGCCGATATGAATTCAATGAATAACAACTCTCAAATGACTTTTTTAACCGTACTTAATCAAAGTAAAATCACGGCTTCCAATAAACTTGCTATTGATATTCAGCAAAACTTACTCTATGAAGCTCGACAACTCTATAAAGATGTGGTTGATGGTGGGGTAAGAGAAGGTCCTTTTTGGGTACTCGTAGGAGCACAAATGCCTTCTGTTTTAGTGGAACTGGGCTACATATCTCATCCTAAAGAGGTTCAACGTCTTTTTACAACACGCTATCAAAAGCAGTTGGCAAAAGGATTAGCCAATGGGATTGAAACTTATTTTGCAAAAAATAATTATTGAATTAGTGAAAGGTAAGAAGTAACGAGTAACAAGTGACGAGTTTTAGTACACTTTCTTGTTACTCGTTACTTTTCACTTTTCACTTTTTTTTCTCAAAAAAGCCCTAATCTCTTTTACAATTTTTTCTTGTTTAGCTCGAATTTTGGGTAAATTATCGATGTCAAAAAACTTCACTTTGCTGTTCTCTTTGGATAAGAAATTACTGCCTAAGACATCATCAAAAAAGTAATCTTCTATCTCTTCGACATTATTATAGTTGACCAACCAAATGCCGACATCTTTAGTGGGATTAATCTGTTCAAAATACTCTTCATACGCATCAAGATGAATAAAAATACTCGACTCTTCAAAAAACTCTCTTTGGGCACACCGCTTATGTTGTTCATATTTAAAAGCAATCCCTTTTAAAAAACCCCATTTTTCTTTACTGTTAATGGATTTACACAATAAAATTTTTATGCTTTTATTTTTAATTTTATAAATACAAAGTCCATACGCTTTTTCTTTGCTCATACCTTACAATTCCTAATAATGATTAATTCGATTTTTAAAGATAAAATAACCCACAATAAACCATAAGCCCAAAGGAATCAAAATAGCAATTTCAGGCATTACAACCCCACCTTTTGAAAATTTATGCAACATAAAAAATATTCCCCAAAAAATAAGTGTAAAAAATATGGTCAATGATGAAAATTGTGCGATATTAAAAAAACGACTGTTGATTGATGTTGAGACAAAAATAATCAATATAATGGGGAAAATAAAAAAAGGAACAAATACTTGGTAATACAATGAAGCTCTGATACTCTCAGTATTAATGTTTTGCGCTTTTAAAAGAACCAAGGCATACACAGCATCAATAATTGAAAAATTGGATTTGGTTTCATAAACATTGTCAAGAATTTTAGGTTTGAACCCCTCAAGTGTGTGTAAAAATCGTTCTTGTTTTACGCTTACTTTTGAGACTTCCCAATCAATCAATTTGGGTTTACTCGTAATTTTAGCATCCAAAACATACCAACGATTGTTTTGGAAATAGGCTTTTGAAGCCACAATACTCTCCACCACATCGTAGCCATCAATTTTAAAAATATGTATCTCTTCCGCTCGTTTTTCTAAAGGAAAAAATCGTTTAAAATAGACAAAATGATTGTTGTATTTAAGAAAAATATCGGATTTGGTATTGGTAAAATACTCCCCATCCATAATTTTACTTTTTTGTTCGTAAGAATACGCCAACGGAGTAGCTTGCAGTGCGATTAAGCATAATAACATAATTAATGCACTAAGAGTAACAGGAATATAAATATTTTTAGGACGAACTCCAACACTTAAAAAAGCAACAAATTCATTGTTTTTTATAAGCAAAATCAATGTTAAAATCCATCCAAATACCAAAGATAAAGGTAAAGTAAGTGTTAATGTAAAAAATGAGTTATAAAATAAATAAAGCAATTGTAAGTTTGCAGAAGCAGGGATCTCTTTGAAGTTTTGTAAAAAATCAATTCCTACAAAAAAAAGTTCTAAGGAGACTAAAACAATAATAAAATTTCTTAAATATTTAATTAATATATATTTGGTCAGTAAATTCAATGGCTTACTTTAGGGTAAATTTTGATTTAACTTCATCTATGCACATGCCATTTTCAATGGCTTTGATTGCATTTAAAGTATGGGTTATTATATCTTCAAGTTGTTTTAATTCTTCTTTTGAAAAGTTCGATAAGACATAATTTGCCACCTCATCTTTAACAGCAGGTTTTCCTATGCCAATTCGCACACGAATGTAGTTATTTCCTATATGTGCATCAATAGAGCGTAATCCATTGTGTCCACCGTGTCCACCACCGATTTTAAATTTTACACAACCAAAAGGCAAATCCAAATCATCATGAATGACAATGATATTTTTATTTTCAATTTTATAATACTCTTTAATTGCTCGAACAGCAATTCCTGAGTTGTTCATATATGTTTTGGGCTTAGCAAAAAGGGTTTGGTCTGTTTTTATGACATCAGAATTAAAGTTGGCTTTACTAATAGAAGAAGAGTGTTGTTGAGTTTTAGTTGCCCCATCGACAACCATAAACCCAACATTATGTCGTGTCAGTGAATATTTTTCACCAATATTACCTAATCCGGCAATCAAAAACATTATTTTGCTTTAATTACACCTGCAATTGGTACTCTTGGGTCTAAGAAACACTCAACACCAGCAGGCATTTCTAAATCTCTTACAAGAATATTATCCCCTGTATCTAAATCATCAACAACTAAGTGGAAAGATTTTGGTAAATTTTCAATGGTACATTTTACTGCAACTCTTGGAGTATGGTAGATAAATAAACCTTTGTTTTTTAACCCTTTTGGAGTTCCTTCTGTTGTAACAGGCACTTTATATGTAGCTCGTACACCTGGTTGTGCAATCATTAAATCAACGTGCAATAAATCCGATGTTACTGGATGTTTTTGGTACTCTTGAACAACCACTTTTAACACATTTCCATCTACTTTTACATCAAAAGCAACTTCTTCTTTGTTTTTAACCGTTCGAATAAAATCATTTCTTTTGAATGCAGCGTGAATATTTTCTACACCTTTTCCATAGATGTTAGCAATTAAGTAACCCTCTTTTCTTAAGCTTTTAGAAGCTTGTTTTGTCATACTATCTCTTACGATACCCTCTAACATATGTTTTCCTTATTTTAGTTTTAAGTCGCGAATTTTACTCAAATTTACTTTAAAGATAGTTTAAGAATTTTCAGCTTTAGAGGCAAAGATATACTCAAACTTTGTTCCTTTATTCAGTTGCGAATAGACATTGACTTTAATATTTTCATCGTGAATAATTTTATTGACAATACTAAGCCCAATACCAAACCCTCCTTTGGTTTCATCTTCTCTATAATAGCGTGAAAATATCTTATTGGGTTCTTTAATTCCAATACCAAAATCTTCAATGCTTAAAATAATATTTTCTTCTACTGTTTCTAAAACCACAATCACTTCACGCTCTTCTTTTCCATATTTAATCGCATTAGACAAGGTATTGTCCACAATTTTTTGCAGTTTTGCAGGGATAAAATCAATTACGATATCGTCTTGAATATATTGCATAATTGTGATGCCTTTAAGTTCAGCAATGTCTTTAAAATAATCAACCGATTTACGTACAAACGATGAAAAATCAATTGCTCTTCGTTGTGCTTTTCGGTTGATGGTTTGCTCTTTAATTAAGTAGTTCATATCGTTATAGAGTTTTGATAGAATTTTTGAAGCCGATTTAATCCGTGAAAAATAGCGATTGGCTCCAAATTTTTCTTGGTACATATCTACATTGATATTAATAATGGATAAAGGCGTATTTATCTCGTGCATGGAGTCTTTAATAAAGTTATCCAAAGCATCATTCATTTGTTGAAAAGGTTTTGCAAAGTTTTTTAAAATAATAAAAGACAATAAAAAGGTGATACTAACAATACACAACATCACTATAATCATATTTTTAAACATTGAAAAGGTATCAAATTGGGTTAAAACCACCAAATATTTTGCTCCAAAATAACGACTGTTTTTAAATTCAAATACATAAACTCGGTCATTATTGAGTGTATGATACCCTTCATTCATATAGGTAATGGACTTTTTTTGGGCATTAATGAGTGTAAAAATAGGATTATAATTGACATCATAAAGACCTGCATTAAATTTTTTAAATCGAGGAAAACTAAAATATTCACTGGTCGTCTCATCATACTTTTCCATTTCATTAATGATTTGAATCCCAATTTTTTTTAACGCAATCTCTGTTTTGGCCTCTTCTAAAGAGTACATATAGTTTGCATAAATTAAAAAAGGAAAGAGTAAAATAGCAAATACAACAGCCGTATAAAATACGGCATATTTAATCGCAAATTTCTGTTCATTGATTTTAAGAGTCAAGTTTATATCCTAAGCCTCGAATATTGACAATCAGTTCTTTGTCCACCTTTTTACGCAAATTATTAATTTGAACTCGTACATTCGCCGGATCCACATAATCATCCCAAACATATTGTGTAATCATTTCAGGGGTAACGATTTGATTCTTATTTTTAATAAAAAGCTCCAAAATCATCTTCTCGGTTTTACTTAGTTGCACCTCTTCGTTCTCTTTTTTAAGCTTAAAATTCTTTGTATCGTACTCATATCCAAATTTAAGTTGCAACGTGTGTTGTACAGAGTTTAACGTTGATGTTCGTAATGCCGTTGAAACTCGAAGGCGTAACTCACTTAAATCAAAAGGTTTTTTAACATAATCGCAACACCCTCTTTCATATCCTTGTTCTAAATTATCAATCTCTGTTAATGAAGTCATAAAAATAATGGGTACCACAATATTGTTTTTTTGTACGTGTTGCGCCAATTCAAATCCGTTCATTCCAGGAACATTCACATCCAATAACAACAAATCGTAACTGTTGGCATAAATGGCATCGAGGGCCTCTTTTCCATTGGAAAAATCATACACCAAGTATTCACAATCTTCAAGTAACTCTTTGACCGATTTTCTCAAACTATACTCATCTTCAAGTAATAAAATTTTCATCGAATTTGCCCTTTAATTTCACTGTGTTTGGATTGCTGTAAAATAAAATCCACCAACTCTTCTTTGGAAAGATTCAGCAGCTTTTGTCGGGCAACCTCTTCAAACTCCAACTTATCTTTTTCATCAATCACATCTTTTAAATTTTTGATGTACCCTTTTTCAATATTTAAAAACATATTCTCATCTTTATGTTTTACAAAATTATAAAAATCTTCCGAGGTGTTGTTAATCGTGACAATATTTTTCAAAAAAGAGTCTTGTTTGTTATTAATTTCATCGAAAATCTCCTCTTTTACAATGGCCACAAACTTACTTTTTGTGTTGGTTTTACTGTTTTTAATATCATACAAAGCATAAAATAAACCATTTTTATACAAATACTCATGCGTAAAAAGCTCGTTTAATGCATTGGGCAAAAGAGTTGTCAATTGGTTAAGCAATGTTTGATTGTAATTGTTATTGCCAATAACATACGCATCATTAAAGGTTATGGGGTGTTGGTTTGGTACATTGGGCACTTCGTGTTTATCCAATAACGTGATAATCTCAATTTTGTGTTTTCGCATATTTTGTACCAAAACATCGTATAAAATACGAATATCAAAAAAAGCAATAATTTCCCCTTTTTCCACAATGGCCGTAGTGATTTTTATGCTGTTATGGGTTTGAACAATGGAGCTTTTATTGTGTTCAAGCTCTTTATAAATGGTATTAAAATAGTGTTGATAGGACTCAAAAGAGAAGTGTTCTTTTTGATGGGTACAATAGAGTTGTTCTTTTGTTAAAATCTGTATTTGTATATTGTTATTTTTAAAACTTTTATTCAAATTATCATTAAGCTCACTTAAAATTTCCATCACTGCTTTTTGATTTTTTGAAACAATGGCTTCTTTAAGCGTTGGAAAAGCCGTTGCAGCCAAACTGAACGACAACGCATCTTGCTTAATGCTGTTAAGCGTTGATTGCACCATTTTATTTATGTTGTCATACACTGATTTTTGTTCATCCAAAAAAATGGTATGATTCACACGAATTAAAATAATCGTACCTAAACCTATGAATAAAAAAGTGATAAATAAGAGTCGTTTTTTCATAATGAATTTTATCATTCTTTTATAAAAGTTTGAGTAAATTACCCATATTTTACAAAGGAAATTAAATGTTTAAACTCTTCTTCACACTGATTGGTTTTTCTTATTTTGTCTTGGCTCAAAATTTAATCACGTACACCAATTACGACCAAGCCCTTGCCGTAGCCAAAAAAGAGAACAAACCTCTTTTGATGTTTGTTTATACTGATTATTGTCCTTGGTGTGATAAAATGAAGAAAAATACATTAAGCCACAAAAAAACCATTGAATTTATTCAAAAAAATTATATTTTTTTGAGTGTCAATAAAGACAACAGCGTTTATCCTGAAAAGTTTATTCCACGATATATTCCAACAACGTATTTAATTGATGCAACAAATGAAGAAGAACTCTACGCGTTGTATGGTTATAAAACCACCACTGAATTGATTGAAGAACTCGATGACGATGAACTGTAAGTTAAACTATTTTTTCAAATTCGTAATATAAAAATGAATGGATATCAACTCATCGTTGGTTAAAAAATAGGTTGGCATAACAGACGATTTATTCTCTTTAGCACTTAAAACCGTTTTGAATCTTTCCCAAGATACGTCACTGATTTTGGGAGCAAATATGCGTTTTTCTTCCCCTTTGGAAGTTTTATACGAAGCAATCAACGAACCTTGAGCATTGTTACCATGGCATTTACTGCATCCAATTCCACGAGGATTTTCATACAACATTTGCCCATATTCATATTTGGTAATAAATGAATAATCAATAACCGAATAGGCATGGATAAAAGAGGTGTACGCTATGAGTAAAAGCAGTTTGAATAACATGAAAGCCTTTGGTATCTTTTGTAATGTGTTATTATAACTTCTAAAAAATTTAATTAACCTTTTCATAACTTCTTTTTGGCTAACATATCCGTCTTAAAAAACATTATAAGGTTTAAACTGCTATGAACATACTTGATGGAAAAGCATTATCACAAAAAATCAAAGAAGAGGTCAAACTTGAAGCCAAAAAACTTCAAGATGATAAAAAAATCACTCCGGGCTTAGCCGTAATTTTAGTGGGAAATGACCCTGCAAGTGCTGCGTATGTGGGCATGAAAAGTAAAGCGTGTAAAGAAGCAGGGATTTACTCTATTGTCCATGAAATGCCAGAGACCATCTCTCAAGATGCCATTTTAGAAATTTTATCCATGATGAACAAAAACCCTAATATTGATGGAATTTTAGTACAACTTCCTTTGCCTAAACACATTGACACCACTGCTATTTTAGAAGCGATTGAACCCTCAAAAGATGTGGACGGTTTTCATGCGTACAACGTGGGTCGATTGGTGAGTGGTTTGGATTGTTTTATTCCTGCCACACCTTATGGCGTCATGGAGCTGTTAAAAGAGTATAACATTGATCCAAAAGGTAAAAATGTCTGTGTCGTAGGGGCTTCAAATATTGTAGGAAAACCTATGGGAACCCTACTTTTAAATGCCAATGCCACCGTTACGACTTGTCATATTTACACCAAAGATTTAAAAGCACATACGCTTCAAGCCGATATTATTTGTGTGGGTGCGGGTGTGGTTAATTTAATCAAAGAAGATATGGTAAAAAAAGATGCCATCGTGGTTGATATTGGTATTAATCGACTTGACAATGGCAAACTTGTAGGTGACGTTGATTATGAAAATGTGGCACCCAAATGCTCTTATATTACTCCAGTTCCTGGTGGAGTGGGTCCGATGACCATTGCCATGTTGTTAAAAAACACCATTAAAGCCGCCAAAATGAGAGAAAGTCGAGAAAAAAAATAGATGATTAAAAAAATCTTCAACTGGTCCTCTTCATGGACAGGTACAATTGTCATTGTTTTAACCATTATTTTTTTTGTCGCACAGGCATTTGTCATACCCAGCGGAAGTATGAAAAATACTCTTTTAATCGGAGATATGCTGTTTGTTAAAAAATTTGCATACGGGATTCCAACGCCACGTATTCCTTGGTTGGAAGTGCAAGTCTTACCTGATTTTAATGACAACGGGCATTTAATCGAAGGCAATAGACCCCAACGTGGAGATATTGTGGTTTTCAGATACCCACATAATGAAGCCATTCATTATGTCAAGCGATGTGTTGCCACAGGGGGCGATTTGGTTGCGTTAAAAGACAAACACTTATTGCTTCATCCTAAAGAGGGAAATGAGTATGTGCTTAAAAATTATGACCAAAAAAGTGTAGTTTCAATTATGGGAAAAATGTGGGTTGTAGATCCTTATAAAAAAGATCACCCCGGCATTCACAACGATGAAACGGTACAAAACAATGGTTACAACCCACAACAACTCTTTGATATGATGCCCATACAAATCCCTGAAGATGAATTTTTTATGATGGGAGATAATCGTGACCACTCCAACGATTCACGATTTTGGGGAACTGTTCCGTATAAATTTATTGTAGGAAAACCTTGGTTTGTCTACTTTTCTTGGGATGACAATAAAGAGATACGTTGGGAAAGAGTTTTTAGAACCGTGGAGAGTTTAGAGCAAGATATGATAGGAAAAGAGTTTGAGATTCAACATGAAAAAGGAATTTATTGATGAAATATTTTATTGGTGCTGACCACGCGGGAATTGATATTAAACAATACGTCAAAGAGTTATTTGAAGCCAAAGGACACGAAGTCATTGATTTAGGTCCTTTTTCTAAAGAGCGAGTGGATTATCCTGATTATGCCCAAAAAGTATGTCAAGAAGTACTTAAAAATGAAGGAAGCAAAGGGATTTTAATTTGTGGTTCTGGCATTGGAATGTCCATGGCTGCCAATAAATTTGACGGTATTCGAGCCGCACTTTGCCACAATGAATACAGTGCAAAAATGGCACGAGAACACAACGATGCCAATGTCATTTGCTTAGGGGAGAGAGTCAGCGGTTATGGCATGATTGAAGCCATCGTTGAAGCTTGGTTAAGTGCTTCATTTGAAGGGGGACGACACACAAATCGAGTTGAGAAGATTAATGCGTTGTTTGGAAGCTGTAGGAGTTGAGTTACAAGTGACGAGTAACGAGTTTTTTTCTTGTCACTCGTCACTGTTTACTCGTTACTTCTTTTCCATCAAATACCCATCTTCATTTTCATAATAATTTTGCAACACTTTTTTTATTTTGAAACCAAATTTTTCATACAATTTAATGGCACCTGTGTTGGAAACTTTGACTTCCAGAGAGAAAGATTTCTCTTTTAAATGTTCAAAACTGTAATCCAAAAGTCGTTTAGCTAACCCTTGGTTTTGAAACTTTTTTGAAATTGCCAATGAATACAATCTAAAATATTTTTTTCGATTTAACCATAAAATATACCCAGCTAAAGATTCATTGATTTCAATTTTATAGATTAAATTTCGTTCCAAATGATATTTAATAGACTCTTTTTTCAAAGCAAACGCATCGTTTTTGAAAATCTCTTTTTCTAAATCATGCAAACGATTCAAATCTTCTAAGGTAGCTTGGCTTATCATTTTTGATAAATGGTGTACTTTGGTACCAGTTTATTGGGTCGATAAGACATTTTAACTTTTTTTAGGTTTTCAAATCCCATGTCATCGCCTACATTGATGTACTCAATACCGTATTTGTCTTTTAACATCTTAGTGAACTCTCTGAAAATAAATTGAGCACATCCCAATATTTCAAAATCGGTTTTTTCGATAATTACACTGGCAGTGTGTTCATTGATTCGCTCACCTACGGTAAACCCTTTAATTTCATCATTAATGTAAATGACCAAGCCTAAAATATCTAAATTATCGTAATCATTAATCAATCGTTTTATGGCAAATCGCTCAAAATAGATTCCATCTAAAAAGATTTCAACTTCCTCTTTTGGCATATAGGTGGTTCTGTCTTTAACCCATTTATTAAACAGATGTAAAACGGCTTGACCATGTTTTTCTTTATCCATAATCTCAATTCGATGTTCGGGATAGATTTTTTTAAACTTATTGATTTCATTACGTTTGGATTTATAAGAATCCCCTTTTAACTCAATTAAATCATCGGTTTTATAAATATAATCCACCAGTTTTTTTTCAATAATAAAATCTTTGAGCATCTCATACACCAAAGTGCCCTCTTCTAAATAATCAACAAAGCCTTCAAGCAACTCTTCATGAACATACTCAATTTTAGAATAATTTCGGCTGCTGTTATGTGAATTCATAATATCAAAGCATTGAAGCATGGCATCATACGTGTTCTCTTTTTTTCCAATAGGAGGTAACAGCATGGAGAGTTCCCCTGAGTTTAATATAAACAGACAAAAGGTATTATTTACAATCGTATAAAACCCCGTTGCCGTTGAAAGCCATATATAATTACCCGCAAATGTGTAATCGCTTACATCAACATTAATCAGTGTTAAATACTCATTCATAATCTCTTTTGCTCTTAAATCAAAGTGCTTTAAGTTGTGATTGTTGATTGTCAAAGTTGACATTTTTTTTCTTATCCTTATGATAAATTTTCGAAATTATACATCTTTTTTTTCTTTTTGCAACAAAAATAAAAAAAAATTCTGTAAGTGGCTATTTATCAATATTATGGAATAATCAAAACAAAAAAAAGGCGTAAAATGCGTGAAGATTGGGTAGCTTATGTGGTCGTTTTTAGTGTCGTTGCACTCATGCTTTTGGGTAAAAAAATGATTTTCTTTGAATCAAAAGATAAAAAGGATACCCATGATAAATCCTAAAATTGTTGATTATATTTTTACCTCAGCTTCTATTCAACGTTGGAACGATTATCCACGAATGGTGGAACTCGTAGAACTGGACAAACAAGCTCATAAATTTATTATTGCTTATTTTATTGCCAAACTTGAAGACGATGTCAATATGATGCACCTCATTGAAGCAGGAATTTTTGAATTTTTAAGACGTGTGGTAGTTACCGATATTCGCCCCGATGTTTTCAGAAAAGCTTTACAAAAAAAAGCCCCCGAAATTAATTCTTGGGTGATTTCTAAACTCAAAGATTGCATTGAAGATATTGATAATGGCAACTTTTTAAAAAAATTTGAAGAGTATTTAAACGACGCTAACATGTACAAAAAAGAGCGATTTATTTTAAAAGCAGCTTCATACCTCTCTACGAAATGGGAGTTTTCAATCGTTTATCAAACGAGTGCTTTTTTAAGTGATATAGACGATGTCAAAAAAAGTGTGGATGAAGAGATTGAAGATTATTATGAGTTAATTGGTGTGCGAAAAATTGCCTTAAACAAAAAACTTTCTAAACTGGTGGATTTAAGTGGACGATTGCGTTTTCAAAAACGATGGGCACAAACACCAAGAATCCCAGAAACCTCAGTTTTAGGGCATATGCTCACGGTTGCACTTTTTGGATATTTTTACTCTTTAAAAGTTAATGCGTGTAATAAACGCATCCAAAATAACTTTTTTACAGCACTTTTCCATGATTTACCCGAAGCACTTACTCGAGATATTGTTTCGCCTGTTAAATACAGTGTCGATGAGCTTTCAGAAATCATCAGTGAATATGAAATTTTAAAAATTGAGGACGACATCATGCCTTGTGTACCGGAAGTTCTAAAAGAAGAATTTTCGTATTATCTGGGATTGTATGACGGAGTCAAAGATGAGTTTTTGGATAAAATCAATGAGAAAAAAATAGAAGTCGTAAAAGAGGGATTAAGTGCCTATAACTACGATAAGTTTAATGCCATCGATGGAAAAGCCTTAAAACAGTGCGATAAACTCTCCGCTTTTATAGAAGCCAGTCTTTCCATTTCACACGGGATTAAATCCAAAGAACTGCTTAATGGAAAAAAACAAATCATAAAAACACTCAAAACCATCGAGGGTGTTGATTTTCAAGAAATTGCCACACATATTGATGAATTTTTTGGTACGACAGGACAAACTCAAACGACAATTGAGTTTTAAAAAGGAACAAGTGACGAGTTAAAATCTCAACTTGTCACTTGTCACTGGTTTCTCGTTACTAAAATTTATATCTTAAATTAATAAACGCATATCGTCCCATGTCGTTAAACACAACCGGTTCTCCCCCTAATTCAACATACCGAATATCTTGGTACGTATTAGTAGAAGCATAGGTTTTATCAAATACATTATCCACACCTACGGTTACATCAAACCCTTTAGGTAACGTATGATTGTATTTTAAGTTCAATAAAGCATATCCGCTTAGCTCTTGCTCTTTAGCACTGCTGTCATAACTGTCCCAACGATCCACTGCAATAACTTGAGCACTTAACTTACTGTTTTGAATCTCATAATTCATCCCTAAAGTTGCTTTTAAAGGAGCAATCTCTCCTAAATCTTTATCGGCATAATTTCCATCTTTTTTACCTCTTTGGTAAGCAAGACCATAATCCAATGAAATCTCATCGGTTGCAAAATATGCCCCACTGATATCAATACCATATATTTTTGCATCAATATTTTCAAACGTTAATCCAGCTGCTCCTGTATTATAAATATAATCTTTTAATTCAGAGTAAAAAAGTTTTGTTTTAATACTAAAATCACCTATTGTTTTTTGGAATCCTAAATCCACTTCATAATTTTTGGTATCTTCTAAATCAGGATTACCCATATAAAGTTCTCTGGCATCAGGAACTCGTGCAGATTTCCCAATTCCCGCAAAATAATTGGTATTTTCATCGACATTATAAACAGCAAAGATATTGGCATTTAATGCGGTAAACGTTCTATCTTTTTGTGCAGAATCAGTGATATCAATATCGGTATAATCGTATCTTGCCCCCAATGCAATATCCAGTTTACCTAATGATTTTTCAACTTTAGTAAAAATTGCTTTGTTGGTAGTATCTGTTGAACTTAAACTAATTGCTCCTGGAGTTGTCACTCCTGTTGAAACATTGGTAGTACTTCTTTGACCACGCCAATTTCTTACACTTGTATCCAACCCAAGTGTAAATAAACTCTGTGCAACTTCCATGGAGTTTTTGACTTTCGCACCCCAAACTGAACTTTTCATATGGTTTGTACTGTAGTTGGTGGCTCCATTATTTCTTAATTTGGTACTCATAGGGTGATCCACTTTTGAGTAGTAGTAATCAACGTTTAATTCTTTTGAAAAATCACCTAAATTTCTTGCCGTATACCCGATAGTATAAATATCTGAATCATCATAATCTGCATCCATTGGTCCTGCTGGATATAAAATATTATCACTTCTATTGGCTGTATATGAAAGTTTTAAGTCTTGATTATCAGTAAGATTAAAATAAAGTTTAGTCAAAAGTGTTTTCTTTTCAAATGCTTCTTCATCACTTTTTATATATTGATTCATAGGCAACATTCCTGCTTTTTTTTGTTGAGCTAAAAAATCATCGCCATTGCCATCTTTATATTGGTCCCCTTTTTCTGTTGAAGCAGACAGAAGAAATTTGACAAAATCTGTACCACCGCTTACTGTACCACTGGCTTTTTTGTAACCAAAACTTCCTGCATTCAGATTAACTTCACCTTCAATCTCTTTTGAAGGTTCTTTTGTTTTTACTTGAACCAATCCACTTAATGTTCCAAAGTTTTCTACATCATAAGGTCCTTCAACAACGGTTACACTCTCAATATTGTTACTTAGGACATGTGAAGTAGGAGGATCCATTCTATTGGGACACGCTCCATAAATTTTAGCCTCATCAATTAAGATATTAATATTATCTTTTTTTTGTCCTCGCAAAATAATATCATTGGCAATCCCACTTCTTCTGACCATTGAAATGGATGGAATATTTTTCATTAAAGCTTCGGCTAAATCGGCACTTTTAATTTGCTCACTGCTGACATTTTGTACGACTTTAGTATTGACACTTTCTTGAACACTCAAAGTATCGGTTGTTATTGTTTCATTTGCATATAAAACAGATGCACATAACATGGATAAACAAACTCTTTTTTTCATCTTCTTCCCTTTAAAAAAATTTTATGAATTATTGCCAAGTTGTGTTAAATAAGTGTTAATCATTTTTCTTCAACCATTAATATGCTATAATTGCCTAATTTAATTCAAGGTTTATCATGAGTAAAATCACACTGGAAGTCAATGACAACCATTTATCTGACGTATTGACGATTTTAAAAAGTTTGAAAAATGGCATGGTGAATAAAATAGACGTAGAAGGTAAAACAAAAGCAGAAAATAGCTTAGGTGAAAAATACATCAACAAACAAACCTATAAAGATAAATACAAATTGCCTAAAAGCAGTGAAGCCACTTCATCACGCTATTTATCCCCTGAACAATTTAAACAAAAACTCAAAGAGAAATCATGAAAATCACGGTTATTAACACAGGGGGTACGTTTAATAAAGTCTATAATCCCCTCACTGGCAATTTGGATGTACCAACGGGGGCAAAAGCTTTAGAAACCATCTTACAAAATACCCATAATGCAGACATTGAAGTCATTAATATTTTGGCAAAAGACAGTTTAGATTTAACCAAAGAAAATCGACAAACCATCGTTGATACGATTAAACAGTCTCAAAATGAAAATATCATTATTATTCATGGTACGGATACGATGGATATCAGTGCAAATTTTATTGCATACCATACCTTAAATAAAAAAATTATTTTAACAGGAGCTATGATTCCTATGAGTATTAACCCTGTTGAAGCCACCATGAATTTTTCTTTGGCATTGGGCTTTTTAAATGCCCCAATTCAAAATGGTGTCTACATTGCCATGCACGGTATTGTAGTTAGTTATGAGAAAATACGAAAAGATAAAATTCAAGGAAAGTTTTTACTTAATGATTAACACTGATTATTATGCTATACTCCCTATAAATACAAAAGGATTTTTATGCAAATTATGTTAGGTTTTATCGCCCTTTTCGCTTTGGTCGTTTATATTATTTATAAAGTCAATAAGAAATTCGAAAAAAAAGAGTTTATGATTCTCTTAGGTATTGTTGTTCTTATGATTATAGGATATATTCTATATGAAAAAAAGCAAGAGACATTTTTCCCCAATTTATTTCAAGAAAAATATTTAACCGATAAAAATATTGCCATTGAAAAACTCTCTTATGAGTTACTCAACAATAAAAATATCAGTTCACGGACACAATTTATCTATAAATTTGTGTACATCATCCAAAAAGATGAAAAAGAGTATTTATGTACCGCACCCAAAGTAGAAATCAACAAAATTGGCGATGAATTTGTTTTTAGCAATTTTAATACTTTACAAGAAGAGTGTGTTGAGAAGTGACGAGTAACAAGTGACAAGTAACGAGTCTATTTTCTTGTCACTCGTCACTCGTTATTTGTTACTTATTGGGGTTTAAACGATTGAGTGGTTTTACACACGTGTGGAAATAAACACTTTTCGCACTCGGGTTTCACTGCTTTACAAGTATATCGCCCAAACAACACCATGGCTTGATGAAAGATGTGTAAATCGTCTTTAAGTTTTTTCACCAATTCTGCTTCTGTTTTTTCAACCGTTTTTTCATAACTTAATCCCAAACGATGTGAAACTCTAAATACATGCGTATCCACAGCCATCAAATTGGCACCTTCAAACTCTATCATAAAGACATTGGCGGTTTTATTTCCTACACCGGCAAGTTTCATCAACTCTTTTTGATTGTGAGGTATTTCACCATTGTATTGCGAGACTACACTTTGTGCCATTTTAATAATATTTTGTGATTTGTTGTTAAAAAAAGAACACGACTTTAAAAACTCTTTAACTTCATCCAAATTAGCAACAGCCAACTTATGAACGCTTGGATATTTTTCAAAAAGAGCAGGAGTGATAATATTGACTCGTTTATCCGTACATTGAGCCGATAAAATAATGGCAATCAAAAGTTCGTAGTCATTACGATAATTCAGTTCAGTGACAGCTTGACTAAAATGTTTTTGAAACTGTTCTTTAATAATTTGTATTTCTGCTTTAGTGGCTTTTTTCATCTTGAAATTGTATTGTATTTTTTTAAATATTGTATTAAACGCTCTTAATAAAGCTGCCTCTTTTATATAATTTTGATATAATTAATCTTCAGCAGTATATGAGTATATTTGCTTTAGTATTAAAAAAAACAGGGAGCATATACTCCCTTAAAAGAGGTCTTTATGAATGAGTTATTGTATGAAAAAATAGATGCATTACCTCCCCTTCCTCGAACCCTATTAGAATTAGAAGAGTTCAAAAGAAGTTCAGATAAAGAGCCTGAAACTTTATTAGAAATTATCAATCATGACCCTCTTATTGTTGCCACCATTCTAAAAATTGCCAACTCAGCAATGTTTGGTTTTAAAAGCCATGTTGAAACCGTAAGCCGTGCCATTCATCTTCTTGGAATTAATTTTACGTTATCCATTGCTTTTAGTACCAGCATTAAAAACACTATCAAAACCGATTTGGTGGCTTATGATGTCAACAGTGATGCTTTTTTTGAGATAACCTCGATGAGTTCGGCTTTGCTTTTAAATTGGGTTTCACAATTTGATACCGAGTTAAAAGATGAGTTATTGTTGCCTGCTTTTTTACAAGAGACAGGGAAATTTCTTATTTCAGAAATTATTATGGAACAAAATAAAAAAGAGAGTTTTTCTCACGATTTACATACAAATGATGATATTGCTAATGTTGAAAAAAAATATGTTAATACCACCACGTCTGAAATTACGGCTTCCATTTTTAAAAAATGGAATCTGCATGAAAAACTCATCAATTCGATTGAGTATGTTGATAAAATAGAGTCATGTCCCAACAACTATCTTGTATCTACTCAAATATTAAACATTGTTAAAACCATATGCAACATAGAAAATCCACTCAGTCCAAAAAGTATCCAACAAGGTTTAGAAAAAGCAAAGAGTTTTGGATTTAATACACTACATTTAGAAAATGCCATTCAAGAGATCCAAAAAAAATTAGCACTTCACAAGAGTACATAAAAGAGTACCATGAAAATAAAATGTATCAAAAAAAGGTTTTATCCGTGTCAAAAAAAATAGATGCCATCAAAGAATTTTCAAATAATTTTACCGTTTTATATGTACAAAACAAACCCGATAAAACCATTTTAGATAAGTTGGAAACATTATTTGCTCATATTGTTGTAGCAGAAAATGAAAAAGATGCCATAAAAGAGTTTTTGAAACACGATATTTCAATTATGATTGTCAATCTTCCCAATGAAGCATCAAACGCATTTTCAACGATTAAAAAACTTAAAAGCTTAAAACACAATCTATTTATTTTGGTATTATCTTCTCAAGAGGATACCAATATTTTATTACACTGTATCGAACACAACATTGATGGCTATATTCACACCCCTTTTACATTGGAAGTATTGACAAAAGAGATACTTAAAATCATCAACAAATATAAACTTGAACTCAAAAAGTATCAATCCTATGCAAATCAATATCTCAAATTATTTGAAAAAAGAAATATGATTTCTAAAACCGATTTAAACGGGACTATCACGTATGTCAATGATATTTTTTGTAAAATTAGTGGCTATTCAAAAAAAGAGATTTTGGGGAAAAATCATAATATATTAAAGCACGATGATAATCCAATAGAACTTTACAAAAATTTGTGGGATACCATTAAAGTTAAAAAAAAGCCATGGAAAGGTTTGGTTAAAAACCGATCCAAATTTGACACAACCTATGCGGTGGAAACCATTATTACTCCCATTAAAAATCTTGATGGTGAGATTATCGATTTTGTTGCCATGCGCGACAGTTTGGATACTTCCATTGATGATAAAAGATATTTACTCGATCGAATTGAAAAAAATGATTTTTCTATTTTGGTTATGATGCAAATTGATGAATTTGAACTTTTGGATAAATTTTACAATCCTCTTACGGTTAATCAAGTAGAAAGAAATTTTGCCTATAACCTTATCTCTTATTTACCCACTACGTATACTTTTGATTATATTTATACTTTGGGCGATGGGAAGTTTGCTTTATTAACCGATTTTCAATCGTTTGAAGCAACCCAATTAAATATTGAAACCTATTTAAATGAGTTTGTAAACAATGTCAAAAATTCAACACTGCGTTTTGATGATTTGGAGTTTGATTTAAATATTTCAGTCAGTTATGCCATTGGTCATTATATGTTATATGAAGATGCAAAAGCAGGGCTTGAACACACCATGGAGAAAAAAAATCAACTGAGCTTTTCAAATGATTTATCCATTTCAGTCTCTCAAGAAGCCAAAAACAACCTCAATATGATTAAAACCGTTAAGATTGCTTTAGAGAACTATAACATCGTTTCTTATTTTCAACCCATTTTTAATAATCAGTCCCAAATGATAGAAAAATATGAATCTCTTGTCAGACTGATTGATGAAAAGGGAGATATTATCTCCCCTTTTGAGTTCTTACATATTTCCAAAAAAGGGAATTATTATACCAAAATCACTGAGCGAGTTTTAGAAAACTCCTTTAAAATACTTCATAAAATCAACACCGAACTTTCAATCAATATTTCAGTCACGGACATAGAAAAAACACATACCCGAGAGAAAATATATTGGCTTTTAGAAGAGTATAAAAAAGATTCTCATCGAATTGTATTTGAACTTTTGGAAGATGAAAATGTCAATGATTTTACTGTTATCAAAGATTTTATTCGACATGTAAAACAACGTGGTGTCAAAATAGCCATTGATGATTTTGGTTCAGGGTATTCCAACTTTGAACGATTGCTTGAATTTGAACCCGATATTCTCAAAATTGATGGCTCATTGATTCGAAATATTGTTCACGATGCATACAGTAAAAGTATTGTAGAAACGATTGTACTGTTTGCCAAAACACAAAATATCAAAACCATTGCTGAATATGTGGAAAATGAACACATCTTTAATATTTTAAATGAACTGGGAGTCGATTATTCTCAAGGGTACTATTTCGGAAAGCCAGAGGCACTCTGAAATAACCCACTTTCAAATTATAAATTGTATTTGTTGTAACAAAAAAAATTAACTCAAAGCTTCTTTATCTTCTCTATTTCATCCCTAAGGCGAATGGCTTCTTCAAAGTTTAAATCATGCGCTGCTTTTTTCATCTGTTTATTTAATTCAACTAACATTTTTTTACGTTCAGCTGCTGGCATTTTATTGAGTTTATCCAATTTATTGGCAACCGTATCGTACTCTTCCATTTTCAGATTTTCATCCAGTGTTCGTATGGTACTTTTAGGGGTTATGCCGTATTTTTTATTGTGTGCTTCTTGAATAGCACGTCGTTCATTGGTTACATCAATGGCATACTGCATGGAGTCTGTAATTTTTTTAGCATACAATATGACTCGACCATTTTGGTTTCGTGCAGCTCTTCCAATGGTTTGAATCAAAGATGTACGACTACGTAAAAAGCCTTCCTTATCGGCATCTAAAATTGCCACCAAAGAAGTTTCAGGAATATCCAAACCTTCTCTTAAAAGATTGATTCCCACAAGCACATCAAACTCTCCTTTTCGTAAAGCTCGTATGATTTGATTTCGTTCAATGGCATCAATTTCAGAGTGCATGTATTTGACTTTTAACCCCAAATCACTGTAATAAGAGCTTAACTCTTCTGCCATTTTTTTGGTTAGTACGGTAACCAATACTCGTTCATTGCGTGCTACGACTTTTTTAATTTCATCGTGTAAATCTTCCACTTGAAATTCGCTGTTTTTAATATCAATCACGGGATCTAAAAGTCCTGTTGGACGAATAACTTGATGTGCAACTACAGAACTCATAGAAGTTTCCAATTCATTGGGGGTTGCACTCACAAATAAATAGTAAGGCGCTTTATGAATAAACTCATCAAACATCAATGGTCGGTTGTCTAACGCACTGGGAAGTCTAAAACCATATTCAACTAAGACCTCTTTTCGGCTTCTATCGGCGGCATGCATTCCACGAAATTGGGGCAATGAAACGTGAGATTCATCGACAATAAGTAAAAAATCTTCATCGAGTTGTTCAAAATAATCTAAAAGTGAATACGGTGTTTCTCCCGGTTTTTTATCCGTTAGAAGTCGGGCATAATTTTCAATCCCTTTACACATTCCTGTGCCTTCAATCATCTCTAAGTCAAACTCAACTCGCTGTTTAAGTCGTTGATATTCGACCAATTTATCTTGGGCTTTAAAAAATGCCAAGCGTTCATCAAGTTCTCGTTCGATTTCTTTAACGGCTTTAGCTAATCGGTCTTGAGAAACCACAAAGGGATTCACCGAATAAATCGTAACATCTTTTAAATCTTTTTGTTTGTTGTTGGTTAAATACTCATGCACACTGATACTTTCAACCTCATCGCCAAAAAATTCAATTCGTATAAACTCATCTTCCCAGTACGCAGGAAAAACATCGATGACATCTCCGTTGACTCTAAAATCGGCTCGGTCAAAGAACTTATCATTTCGTTTGTATCCCATTTCTACCAGTTTAAGCAACATTTGTCGTTGTGAATACTCAAATCCCACTTGCAGTTTTTGTACATTGGCTTTATACTCACTGGGGTTTCCTAAACCATAGTTTGCTGAAACAGAAGCGATAACGATCACATCATTAAACGATAACAAAGATGAAGTGGCACTCAATCTCAGACGTTCTAACTCTTCATTGATAGAACTGTCTTTTTCAATAAACAAATCACTTCTTGGAATATAGGCTTCAGGTTGATAATAATCATAGTATGAGATAAAATATTCCACATGATTGTGAGGGAAAAACTGTTTGAACTCACTGTAAAGTTGTGCCGCAAGCGTTTTGTTGTGTGTCATAATCAGTGTAGGCTTTTGAGTTTTCTCAATCACTTTTGCCATGGTATAGGTTTTTCCTGAACCCGTCACTCCCAATAAGGTGTTATATTGATTTCCACTTAAAATGGATTGACTGAGTTCTTCGATGGCTTGAGGTTGGTCACCTGCGGGTTCATATTGGCTAACGACTTGAAACTTTGCGATATCAGATTCCTTTTTTAATAAATTGATTGTTGTGCAACACCACATACTCTTTTGAACAAAACAAGGAGGGAATATTCATGTATCTTTTTTGAGCAAATACAAACTCTTTGCCTTGGTGAAAATGCCCTTCAATAATCAAGTCAGCATCATAATGTTCCAAACGTTTTTCAACCCATTTTTCAAAGTGTGTAAAGGTATGGCAAATGTTTTTAGCACTTAAGGCTTTATCAATTCTTTTAGAAAGCCAATGGTTAAAATCAATGGCATTTAAAAAGAGCAACAAAGGTTTATTTCGAATAATTGCACAATACAAATTGTAAAAAAATGGGGTGAAGTTATCGCCGTGAGAGAGTGCGACTGTTTGCTGTTGGTATTGTGCCATCAAAGGCTGATTTTTTCTTGCTATTACTGCTATCTTGGGGAAAAGTTTTTCTAAATTATAATCGTGATTGCCTTCTAAATAGATAATCTCCATACGTAATGAGAGTTCATTTAAAAGGGTGATGACTTTTCTATTTTGTTCAACAAAATAGTGTGATTCTTGAGTGATAAACTCAAACATATCGCCCATCAAAAAAAGCTGTGTTGTCGTGATTGTATTGTTATTGAGTTGTTCTAAAAAAAGATAAAAGGCATCACGCTGTTGATTAAAGTGAGAGTCCGCAACAAAAATTGCAGACTCTTGGATAGGTAAAGAATTAAGGCACATAGGCAATATTGGGAATTCCTAAAGCTTCATCAAATCCACTCATGATATTGGCATTAGCAACCGCTGCACTGGAAGCCCCTTTGAGTAAATTATCAATGGAAGAGTTAATAAAGAGCGCATTACCATTTTTAGCCACAAAAATATCGCAAAAATTTGTTCCTGCCGTTGATTTAATATCAACAGGTTTATCTTTGATTCTTACAAAGGGAGCATTGTCATACGCTTTTTGTAAAATCTCTTGTGGGTTGATATCTTTTTTAAGTGTTACATACGTACTGACCAACATCCCTCGTGTTGCATTGATTAAATGTGGTACAAAATTGATGCTGAGTTCTTTGTGCTTTAGCTTTAACACTTTTTCTTGAATCTCTGGCATGTGTCGATGTTTAAAAGGATTGTAAGCAAAAATATTTTCATTGACCGTACAAAAAGCGGTGGTTTCTGAAAGTTTTTTCCCTGCGCCACTCACACCAGATTTGGCATCAACAAATACAGGAACCTTTTCATCAATATACTCTACAAACGGTAAAAGTCCTAAAAGTGTCGCCGTTGGATAACACCCTGGATTTGCCACCAATTTTGTTGTTTTAATTTGCTCTTTGTAGTATTCAGGCAAACCATAGACCGCATGAGGTAAATTCTCTTTATCTTCATGTGGGCAATAATTTTTCTCATAGGTTTCCAATTCCAAACGATAATCGGCACTTAAATCCACCACTTTAACACCCAACGTTAATAACTCTTTGGCAAAACTCATTGAAGTTTGATGAGGAAGGGCTAAAAAAGCCAGTTGAGCATTAACCGCAACTTCTACGGCACTGGCTTTAGACACAGGCAGTGAGAGTACATTTTGTAAACATGGGTGCAATTCATTGACATTTTGCTCTCCCGTTGAGTTAGCAATATACGTAATATTAAACTTAGGATGGTTGATTAAGATTTTTATCAGTTCAAGCCCTGTATATCCAGAAGCTCCAATAATCGCAACATTCATTATAGTTTTAACTCCTTATAAAATACTTCTAAAACTTCAAACTCTTTTGCACCACCGGGCAGTTGTGCTGTAAATTCATCGCCCTCTTCTTTACCTAAAAGCTGTTTTGCTAAAGGAGAATTAAACGAAATCAATCCTTTTTCTGGGTTACTTTCAACACCACCCACAATAGAGTATTCAAACTCTTCTTCACTTTTTGTATCAATCAGTTTGACCGTTGAGCCAAAACTGACACGGTCATGAGGTAAACTTTCTGGGTCAATAATAATGGCTTTAGAAATCACTCCGCCTAATTCAGCAATATGAATATCAATTAATTTTAATTTCTCTTTTGCAGCATGATACTCAGCATTCTCTTTTAAATCACCCAATTGTCTGGCTTCATCTAAAGCAATTACGGTTTGAGGTCGCTCTTTATTTTTTAAAAATTCTAATTCGTTTGTAATTTTTTCATATCCGACTCTCGTCATTGGTTCTTTATCCATCTGATTCTCCAAAAGTATTTATGATATAATACCCAAAAATTTATAAAAGAGAAAACAGCCGTGTCAAGATACGATAGAACCATTAAACTTTTTGGAGAAAATAGTTTTGAACATTTTTCACAGACAAAACTTATTCTTTTAGGCGTTGGTGGCGTTGGAAGTTTTGCCTTAGATGCTTTGTATAATACAGGAATTACAGATATTACAATCGTTGATTTTGATACCTATGAGGAATCAAACTTAAACCGACAATTAGGAAGTGTCGGAAATGTTGGTCGAATTAAAGTAGAAGCATTAAAAGAGAAGTATCCCAACGTAACAGCCATTCATGCAAAAATCACCCCAGAATGGATTGATGAACATGATTTTAACCAATATGACTTTATTTTAGATGCCATTGATGATATCAAACCCAAAGTGCATTTAATCAAAAAATATTACCACAAAACCATCAGCACCAGTGGTGGAGCAAAACGAATTGACCCTTCAAAAATTGAATATATTTCGATTTGGGACACCTACAATGACCCCTTTATACGAAAAATCCGAACGGAGCTTAAACAAGCGGGATTTAAAAAGAAGTTTAAGGTAATATTTTCAAGTGAAAATCCTATATGCCTAGAAAAAGGAAGCTTTGAAGGGGTTACGGGTTCATTTGGATTAATGATGGCATCGGTGACGGTGCAAAAGATTTTAGCAAAAAAATGATAGAATAAGTTTGTAACTTTCAATTCTCTAAAATCAAAAGTAATTTATAAGATAAAAAGATATATAATTTACAAATATCTCAAAAGGAATCATATGAGTATAGGAAAAGATGTAGAACAAATGACACAAGCGCATTTGCGTAACGTTCAACAACTCGCGGTATTTTATACAGGTGCTGGAAATGTCTATGCAATTAATATTGCAAAAATTAAAGCCTTTATCATAACAGAAGAAGTCACCATTACTGAAACACCTACTGATACTGATGTTATTGCGGGTATTGCAACCATTCGTGGGGAGCCTGTTACCTTAATCAATTTAGATATTTGGTTGGGAAATAAAGTTAAACGAGATATTACGGATTATAAATTAATCATCTACTGTGAATTTAATCACAAAAAAGTAGGATTTTTGATTAAAGATATGCTTAATATTGTTGAAAAAACAACTGAAGAGTTACGAAACTCAGAAGAACAAAATTCAAAAATCACTTACACAACGTATGTAAAAGTTAATAATGAAAACAAACTGTGTACCGTTTTTAATGCCGAACAACTCTTACGAGATATTGGCTGGACAAGCAGTGGAGACGAAGAAGTTAATAAATATGTTAATGAACCTATTCATACCAATAAAGTTGTCCTAGTGGCAGAAGACTCAGCTGTTGCACGAGAAATTCTTAAAAAATTCCTACAAAAAATTGAAGTGCATTATGAGATTTTTAATAATGGGCAAGAACTGATTAATCGACTCAATCAAATTGACCCCAAAGAGGTTGGTTTAATTATTACTGATATTGAAATGCCTGAAAAAGACGGTTACCAAGTTGCCTCATTTGTTAAAGAAAACAGCCGATTCAATAACATTCCTTTGGTTGTAAACTCTTCAATGACCACCGACGCTGTTGTAGGTAAAATGAAAAATATTGGGGTAGATGGATTTATTGGGAAAACCGATATTCCAAGAATGTACGCCATTTGTAAAAAATTCTTAGAACGACAATATTAAGCAACCAGTGAAGAGTGACAAGTGACAAGTATTTCTCGTCACTTGTCACTTGTTACTATTTCTCCAGCCACTTTTGGAAATACTCAATTTGCATTTTTGTTTGAACGGTTGACGTTCCTCCATAAGAATTTCTGGCATTCATTGAGTTTTCTAAATTCAAATAATTCAAAATCTCTGCATCGATATTGGCAATTTCACTGTCGCAACTTTGGATTTCGTCTAAAGATAATTCACTCATATCTTTGCCCAGTTCATTAGCTCGGGCTACCACTGATTTGGTAATATAATACGCTGTTCGAAAAGGCATATTTTGTTTTTGCACCAAATAATCTGCCAAATCGGTTGCACTTAAATGTCCGATTTTACACGCTTGAAGCATTTTATCAGAGTTTACTGTCATCGTTTTAATGACTTCATTTAAGATAGACATTGAAATCTCAATTGTTTTAACCGAATCAAAAACTCCCTCTTTATCTTCTTGGGTATCTTTATTATACGCCAATGGCAAGCCTTTCATTACTGTTAAAAGTGAGATAAGATTACCATAAACTCGTCCTGTTTTCCCTCGTAAGAGTTCAGGTACATCTGGATTTTTCTTTTGTGGCATAATCGAAGACGTTGTTGCATATTCATCGCTCATTTTAACAAACTGAAACTCATACGATGACCATAAAATCAACTCTTCAGAAATACGGCTGATGTGCATCATAGCCGTACTGATATTAAACAAAATTTCTAACGCAAAATCACGGTCACTTACTGTGTCCAAGGCACTAATGGTAGGTTCTTTAAAGCCCAAAAATTCACACGTTTTAAATCGGTCTATATTATGAGGAGTTCCTGCTAAAGCAGCGCTTCCAAGCGGTGAATAATCATTGCGTTCATACGAACTCTCAAATCGTTCATAATCTCGCTTAAACATATTAGCATATGCCAATAAATGATACCCAAAATTAATGGGTTGGGCATGTTGCAAATGGGTCATGCCTGGTATAAGTGTTGTTGTATGTTTTGAAGCTAACGTAACAAAGGTTTCAACCAATGTTTTTAGTCCACTCATTATGGCAATATTTTTCTCTTTTACATACAATCTAAAATCCGTTGCCACTTGGTCATTTCGACTTCGCGCAGTATGCAGTCGCTTTCCTGCTTCTCCAATAATTTCAGTGAGTCTGCTTTCCACTGCCATATGAATATCTTCATGTGCAATTTTAAATTCAAATTGTCCCGATTCTATCTCTTCTTTAACTTGCCATAACCCTTTTTCAATCGATTCTTGGTCTTCTTGGCTTAAAATCCCTTGCAAGCATAACATTTTAGAGTGAGCAATTGAACCTCTTATATCCTGGTCATATAGCTCTTTATCAAACATCACTGATGCATTGAATTCATCCAAAATTTGAGCATTGGTATTTTTTAAGATTTGTTCTTGGTTTGTTGCCATTAATGCTATTCCTCAATCTCATTAATGGCTTGTTTAATAATAGAAACGATTCGTCGTTTGGCTTCTTGTTCATCATTTTCAGGAATATCCAGACTCGTAATATTCAAATATTTATCCACCAAATTATATACATCTGAATAGATGTCACTTTGAAGTTGTTCTAACTCTTTATCTAATGCTGTCATGGTAACGCCTTTAGGTATAAATTTGGCGTATTATAACATATTACACTTGAGTAAAAGCGTCTAGGGGATTGGTTTTAGCAATTTGTGTATATTTATTGGCTGCCATAATACAGTTCATTAGAAACAAAATATTAGAGATAATAAACAACAATGCAGCAATAATCACAAAGAAATTACTTAAAAAAGGAGAAATCATAAAGAAAAAAACCGATGCCGTATAGATAAAAAAATGCAATTTAATCATATCTTCATTGATCATCTCTCGCATGGTGGGAATAATCATATGCCCTTTGGAATTAAGATGAAACCATGCCAAAAAAGGAATAATTTTATAAATCATTCCTTGAAGCAAAGAGTATAAAAATCCCAAGCCAAACATAATTGCCAACAAGAAGTAAGAGTCTTGAGGAACAAAAAGCCAATTGAGCATAGAAAGCAATAAAAAAGTTAAAGAGAGTTTCCAATACCATAACGTTACATCAAAAACGGGTCGTCGTCTTTTATTTAAACTGTTCAGTCCATGAACACAAAAAAGAACAAAGAAAACTGAAAACAGAACCTTTAAGACATAGGTATCAAGTTCTAAAAAAAGAAACATTCCAAATACTACCAATACGGTTAAGACAAAAAGAGGAATCTTGTTTTGTATAAATTTAGGAAAATCCAATGCCACATAAAACATGGGAATAACCTGAAAGGAAACTCCCATAATTAAAATAGTGGCAAACCCAAAAAGTCCAAACAAGATATGTAAATACATAAAGTTATAGTGTAAACTTCCGATTTCATTTGAGATATGAGAATAGGCTAAATAAAGTCCTAACATTGATGTAATAATTCCTGCAACAGTAAAGAGTTTCATGGCATTAACCGTAGAAGTTAAGAATTTTACTTTAAAAATTAAATACGCTAACACGGCAAAAAAAGTCAAAAAAGCAATGGCTAACAAACTTGCGCCCACATGCAATAAGGCTTTAATTTCAAAAATAAAACTGGCACTAAAAAACAGCGTTCCCAACGTTAAAGACGTATGAACCACATTGGCAAATAGCACAGGTTTTTTTATCACTGCTCCTGCTAAAACAGGCATCATTTGTTGCATGGCACCAAAAATTATCATACTTAATATTCCTAAAGTAAACAGATGAATTCCTCCAATAGCAACCGATGAATATCGGTTAATGAGTAAATCTGTAGGAAAAAAGAAAAAAAGTAAGCCCAAAGCAATACCAAATAAAGGTGCCGTGATAAAAAATCGAAACGGCACACTAATAGGCGGTGCTTGGTCTAATGACAATCCTTGGTTAAACATACTTATCTTTCTAGCTCTTTCATTTTTTGAACCACTTGTGCACTTGAAGCACCTAAATGATTATCTGCCATGGCATATAACATTTGTTCTTCTTTCATGTTGTGTTGTTGAATAATCATCATTAATGATTCAGATAAACCAAAAAAATGATTCTTATTTTTCTCATCCAAATCTTTTTTCATTTGCTCAACAACATTTCTCATTTGTTCGTGTTCCATTCGCATCATTGCAGTTGGACCCCCCATCATCCCTGTTTGTTGCTCAAAAGCAGGGAACATCACTTGTTCTTCCATATTAAAGTGGTGTTCTAAATCCCCACGGAACTCTTCAAACTTTTTATTGGCATTTGCCCAGTTTTCAGACGCCACTTCATTTTCCATTTGTGCAAAAACTTCATCACAGGCTCTGTGATCTTTTGTCAAAAATGAACTAATTGTTTCAGCCATAACATTTCCTTACAATAATTTCTTGATTTCAAAAAATTATACAAAAAATATTTTCTGATTTTCTAGATTCAAATCAATAAAAAAGGGAGAATTTTCCAATTCTCCCTTTTCGTTTTATACCCCTTACTTAAATGGGTAAAATACGAATGTTTTCATCCACTTTTTGTTTTAAAATGGACTCCATGGCATACAATGTTCCTGTACTTCCTGAAGCACATCCTGAACACGCACCTAAATATCGAATGTAGACATCATAGTGTGGCATATTTTCTTTAATATCAATAATTTCCATATTTCCACCGTCCATAATTAACATAGGTCGGATATCCGTATCAAGAACCTCATCTAAAGCTTTAATTCTTTGCACAATGGTCATTTTGTCAAAAGATGAACGACCCTCAGCACTCGCATCGGCTGCCTCTTTTAATCTCTCTTGCTCCATTTGGGCTCTGGTATCGGCTAAAATATCAACCAAATAGATGTCTTTCTCTTCATGTCCACCCGGTCGGATACACGATTTACAAAATGCCCCTGCTTTGGTGTAGTCTGTAATTTGCTCTACTGTTTTTAAGTCATTTAATCGTATGACTTCTTGAATGGTAGCCAATGAAACTCGGGCACATTCACACACAATTTTTTCTGTTTCAAAGCTTTCCATATCAACCCCTTTGTACTGGGCTGCTGCTTTTTTAATTACATCATATGCCATAACAGAACAGTGCATTTTTTGAGGAGGAACGGCTGGGATATCAGGATGGTCTCGTAAGGCATGTTCCACATCAATATTGGTAATTTTAACCGCTTCATCCACGGTTTTGCCAATACATAACTCCGCCATAACATCCGAAGAAGCAATGGCTGTACCACAACCAAATGATTTGAATTTTGAGTCTAAAATCAGATCGGTTTTTTCATCAACCACCCAATAAAGTCTTACGGCATCGCCACATGACTCTGCACCAAAATCTGCCACAATAAGTTTCCCACCTGCACGTGCTGCCATCTCTTCTGTAATTTCACCTTGATGAGTGGGATCATCCATTCTTCTTATAACTTGATTTGAGTATTCATCCCAAATTGAACCGCTAATTAAATCACCTTTAGCCATAATAATTCCTTTTTTCTTTTTTTCTTATAATTGTGATTTGTGATCTTTAGGCGTATACGCATAAGAACTTGAAATGGTTCTTAATCGTTTTACTGCATTTTTAATCACTTCGATTGCATAATCTATTTGTTCTTCTGTATTAAACCTGCTTAAACTAAATCTTACCCCTGTATGGGCTAATTCACTGTCACTTCCAAATGCATTCATAACCGGATTGGCTTCCAAATCTTCACTGGCACAGGCACTTCCTGTACTTGCTCCAATGGTTTTTTGGTTCATATCCCAAAGCATTGATTCTCCTTCAACACCTCGAATTGAAATCAACGTGGTATTGGGTGTTCGATTTTCTTTACCACCAATAACAATGGTTTCAGGCAGTTCTAAAATAGCATCTTCAAGCTTATCTCGCAGTCGTTTTACTTCGGTATTTTCAAACTCTAAATGTTCAACAGCTAATTTCATAGCAACGCCCATTCCTACCATTGAAGCCACATCAACTGTACCTGCTCGATGTCCGCCCATTTGTTCACCGCCATGCAATAAAGGGGTCAATTCATACCCTTTTTTTACATACAAACCACCTACACCTTTAGGTCCATGAAATTTATGGGCTGAAAAAGAGAGATACGTTACATTACACGCTTGGACATCCACTGCAATTTTTCCAATGGCTTGTGTGGCGTCGGTGTGAAAAGGAACCCCTTTTTCTTTACAAATAGCACCAATTTCTTTAATGGGGAAAATTTTTCCTGTTTCATTGTTTGCCCACATAATCGAAACCAATGCCGTATCATCACTGATAAAATCTCTTACGGTATGAGCTTCAATAATACCCTCTTCATTAACAGGTAAATACGTTACACTTACCCCTTGAGCTTCCAAAAATTTGCACACAGCTGTAATTGAAGGGTGTTCTACTTCACTGGTGATAATATGATTTTTACTGCCATTAAGAATTTGATCAATCCAAATACCTTTTAAAACAGTGTTATTACTCTCTGTGGCATTAGCAGTAATAATAATATCATCTTCGTCTGCTGCATTAATACCTTCATACAAATAGTTTAAGGCTTCAACCATTTTTGGGTGAGTTCCTGCACCAAACTTGTGCAACGAGTTGGGATTTCCATAAAGTGTACAAAAAAACGGTTCCATGGCTTTAAAAACTTTTGGATCGACCATTGTTGTTGCATTGTTGTCTAAATATACTTCCATTTTGTTTCCTATTTTAAAGTGTAAATTTTTACATTTACATCAATTTTAGTAATTTATTTTGACATTTTAGTGCAAATAGGATAAAAATTGTCTTAATTAGAATCTTTAATTAAAAAATTCTAAAAAAAGAGCCGAATTATCATCCCAAGAGCAAATAAACAAAAAACCACTGCTGAAATTAATGCAATTTTTGAATACATGTGTTGCGAAATGAGATGCTTTGTTCTATATATAAAATAGGGCATCAGCGTTATCCAAAGAAATATTGCAAAAAGCATTCCACTGATAATATACATTGGATTACTTTTGCTCAGACTTAATGTCGCCACACTCAACCAAAAAACTACCGTATATGGGCTTAATAACGTTAAAGCATACCCTTTTAAATAGTGTTTAAGTAAAGAGCTTTTAACATGGGCATCCATCTTTTTAATTTTCTCATTACGATTTTTATAAATGATATATGCCATATAAAATAAAAACATCGAACCCAATAAAGATAAGCCATTTAAAAGAGCTTGATGATTAAAATAGGTACTTAATCCAAACAATATAAGCAACAAATAAGTGGCATCGGCACTCATCGCACCAAATCCCACACTCACACCATTTTTATACACTTTAAGTGCTTCATTCATAATAAGCAAATTAATGGGTCCAAGAGGAACAGCTGCCGTTAAACCCAATAACATACCTTGCAAAAAATCCATCATACAGTTTTTATTCCTTAAAAAAATATTATACTCAAATTTCTCTAAAAAACAGGCTTCAAAGGATTACTTCAAAGGCTTAACCTTGCTTTAAATAAAATAATGCAACAATAAAATAATTTAGCAAGACCCCTTAAGGAGGTTTGTAGTGAAAAAAGATAATTATAAATATGTGGGTTATGCCATTATAGGGATTGTTTTAATTGTGGGTGCAGTCATTGCTCCTAACAGTAATATTTTTTCAAAACAAAAAATGGAAAGCAGTGCATTTGGTGGGTATAAGTTGCCTGATAAAGATTCACAAACATCTTCTTTACCGCCGAGTGTTGAGTGGCATGAGCCTAATTTTATGGAAAAAAAGAAATAATATTTTAAAGAGAACTCTATGGACTTTTTAATTTTTGTTTTTCAACTGTTTATTGCAGCGATTGTGATTGTTTTAATCTATCAAACACTTAAATATACGCATACTATGTGGCGTTTTAAAAACAGAAAAAAAGACGGAAGTGAAGATAAAGATTTTAAATATTTTGATTAAAAATTATAAAGAGGAAATTCCTCTTTATAATTAAATGGTTCTCCATTTTGCAGGCCCTGTTGTATGAATAGAATTTCCTTGGGTATCAACAGCCACAGTTACTGGCATATCTTCTACTTCAAATTCGTAAATCGCTTCCATACCAATCTCTTCAAATGCTAAAACTTTTGCAGACTTAATTGATTGAGAAATCAAATATGCAGCCCCACCTGTAGCAATTAAGTAAATAGATTTGTACTCTTTAATTAAATCAATCGTAGGTTGTTTTCTTTCAGCTTTACCAATCATTCCCATGATTCCAATTTCCATCATGTCTTTAGTAAATTTATCCATTCTTGTAGATGTTGTTGGTCCCGCAGGTCCTACTGCTTCATCTCTTACAGGATCAACTGGTCCGACATAATAAATAAATCGGTCTTTTAAGTCCACTCCATTTGGAAGTGGTTTACCTGCATTTTTGTATTCAACAATTTTTTTATGAGCAGCATCACGTGCAGTTAAAATTTTTCCAGAAATTAATAATGTATCTCCTGATTTAAATTGAGATAAATTCTCTTTGGTTAAATCTTCAATTTTTACTCTTTTAATGGTATCCATTGGTAATTCAATATTTGGCCAAATGTCTAAAGATGGTTTTTTAAATACAGCTGGTCCATTGCCTTTTAATTTAAAGTGAATGTGTCGTGTTGCTGCACAGTTTGGAATCATAGCAACAGGAAGTGATGCTGCATGACAAGGATAATCTAAAATTTTAACATCTAAAACCGTTGTTAACCCCCCAAGACCTTGTGCTCCAATTCCAATTTTATTGATGTCTTCATACAATTTAAGTCTTAACTCTTCAATGGCATTTTGAGGACCTCGCAGCTTTAATTCATGGATATCAACATGCCCCATTAAAGACTCTTTGGCAAGCAACATTGCTTTTTCTGGGTTTCCACCAATACCAATCCCTAAAATTCCAGGAGGACACCAACCAGCACCCATCTCTCTGGCATTTGCCATAACCCAGTCATAAATCGAATCACTTGGATTTAATACTGCAAATTTTGATTTATTTTCACTTCCGCCCCCTTTGGCAGCGACAGTAATATCTAATTCATCAGAGTTATCAACGGTTACATGAATAACAGCCGGTGTGTTGTTTTTTGTATTGATTCGCTTACCTGCAGGATCGGCAACAACTGAATATCTTAATGTGTTATCTGGATCCGTATATCCTTTTGCAACCCCTTCATTGAGTAAATCAACCAACTCTTTTTTAATGTCTAAATTGGCATTGAGCCCTACTTTAACAAAAATATTAACACTTCCTGTATCTTGGCATAAAGGTCTGTGACCCATTGCACACATTTTAGAGTTAATTAAAATTTGTCCAATGGCATTTTTAGCCGCTTCTGATTTTTCACTTTCATACGCTTCAACCATTCCTTTGACAAAATCTTCTGGATGGTAAAATGAAATATATTGACAGGCATCAGCGATGCTGTCTATAATATCTTGTTCTGTAATTTTTCCCATTTGATACCTTTTATGTTTAATTTTTATACGCAAGATTATAGCAAAAACTTTATTAGGAAAGAAAAAGCCGTACGCTTTATTTGAGTAAGAAAGTCCAAAAGGTAACAACTGTTAAACGTGAGAAGTAAGAAGTAAGTAGTAAGTGGTCATATTTTTCATTCACCACTTACTGCTCACTTCTTACTATTTACTTCTTAAGAAACCAACTTCAGCCCAATAATGGAGGCAATTAATGTCATAAGAAAAAATAATCGTAACAATGAAGCAGGTTCACTGTAAAAAAATATGCCTACGATAATCGTGCCAAAAGCACCAATACCTGTCCAAATGGCATAAGCGGTTCCTACAGGAATAGTTTGTGCCGCTTTATTTAAAAAATAGAAACTAAAAATGGCAAAAAAAACAAAGACTGCAGTAGGGGCAATTTTGGTAAAACCTTCAGTGAGTTTGAGCGTGGAGGCAAAGCCAATTTCTAAAACCCCTGCAATGATTAAATAAACCCAACCCGACATTATTGATTGCTTTCAAGCACTCTTTGAAGAGTGGCTATGGCTAAAAATTTGTCGTAATATGCTGTATAAAAGTTTTGTTTGGCTTGGCTGAGTAAAAAATTGGCATCGATTAAATCTGAACTTTTTGAAATCCCTTGTATAAATCGATTGTTGACAATTTCATAATTGATATTGGCTTGTTGCAGTGCTTTAGAAGCACTTTCATAGTTTAATTTTGCCACATCCAACTCTTCTAACGCTTGTTCATACTGCAGTTGAATTTGCAATTTTATATTTTCAAGTTGTGCATAAACTTGTTTTTTCTTTTGGGTATAGACAATAACTTCATTGACATCTTTTCCCCCTGCAAACAAATTCCATTTGGCTGTAACTTTAATCACTTCTTGGTCATCGGGATAACCTGTTTTTCCATCGAGTTTTTCACTTTCGCCATATTCAATACGACTCAATGAAGCATCAATACTGGGTAAAAAATTTCCCAATGCACTGTTTTTTTGTGCATTGTAGCTTTGCAATACCATTTTTAATGCTTGAACTTCACTGCGTTTTTCCAAAAAGTTATTTTCATGAAAATTAAAAGAGGCTTCTTCATACGATAACTCTTCAAGAACTTCATCAAAAGGCAAATGATTGCTTAAAATATTGTTTAAACTCAATCGTGCTACTTTCAAATCTTTTTGGGCACTTAATAACCTCTGTCTGGCTTGAAGCATTTGAACTTCCACTTCCAATAAATCATTTCTGGCAATTAATCCTTGTTCAAATTTATGATACGCATCTTCGTATTGTTTATCAAAAAGCGCTAACGCATCTTTTTGAGTTTGAACATTTTTTTGCTCTTTTAAAATCGTCAAATATGCCACTTTGGTATTTAAAATAATGTCTTGTTTACTCGCCTCATAATTGTAAATTGAGGCTTTATAGTCATAATTTGTACCCAATAAAGAAGCCACATCAGAAAATCCATTAAATAAATTATACGAAACCGTAGCACTGCCAATGGAGTCATCATTGTTTTGATTGACAATCGTTTTATCGCGTCTTTCATACGAATATTCCAAATCAACACTGGGCAAAAAAGCGGAATAACTTGAATTATCTAAGGCATTTTTTTCCTCTTTGATATACTCTTTTTCTTTGATTTCAAAATTATGCAACAAGGCCAACTCAATGCTTTGTTGCAAATTTATGGCATGGGCTTGAATCAAACATCCCATCAAACCGATTATGCCTATGCTCTGTTTTATCATCAATTATCCTTCTAGGCTTTATTTAATGCTCTGGCATCAAAATCATTTTGTTTTTTTCCTACTCTTTGTTCAAGTTTGATAAAAAACATCAATAACGCAGGCGTTACAAAAATAGTAAAAATGGTTGAAAAGGCTAAGCCTCCTGTAATAACGGAACCCAATCCACGATAAAATTCACTTCCTGGTCCTGGAATAAGCACCAACGGTAACATACCAAAAATAGATGTTAATGAACTCATATAAATGGGACGAATCCGTGTTTTAGTCGCTTCAATAACCGCTTTTTTATGCTCCATGCCTTCATTTTGAATATAATTCAAACTTTGATGCACAATTAAAATGGCATTGTTTACCACAATTCCTACTAAAATAATAAAGCCTAACATGGTTAAGACATCCAAAGGCTGTGGTGAAATAAAAGCATTGGTAAGCCACAACCCAATAAACCCTCCCGCTGTTGCTAAAGGGACGGTAAACATAATGACAATAGGATACAAAAAATTTCCAAAAAGTGCTGCCATAAGTAAATAAACAATAATCAACGCCAAAATAAAATTATTGGTCAACATCCCAATGGTTTCACTGAGCTTATCTGCCGTTCCTGAAATTCCAATTTCAACACTAGGAGGAATCATATTTTGTGCTTTCATACCTTGCAGCATACCACCAATCATTTTCATGGCTTCATCAATGGTCATACCTACAGGAGGGGTCACTTGTAAGGTAATGGTTCGTTTCCCATTGTAGTGTCTGATTTCTGAAATTCCCGTTGTACTTTCATAATTCGATAACGACGATACGGGAACAACTCTTGAATTGCTTAATGCAATTTGTGCTTCCATAATATCTTGAGGTGTTTTAATTAAATTGTCATTGCCTTTTAAAACCAAATCAATCTTTTTCTTTCCATCTTCTTCAAATTCACCAATTTTTGCACCACTCATTAACACATCAATATTTACCCCAAACTCTTGGGAACTCATATTCAATGATTTTAAGGCATCAGCATTAGGATAAATTCGAATTTCGGGATATAACAATTCGACTGAGGGCACAGGTCTTACTTGGCTTCCTTGAATGGTTTGCATGGTGGCACCAAAAAGTTGTGCCCCAACATTAGCAATATCTTTAATACTCTCTCCACTGATATCAATATCAACTGTATTGCCCTCACCTACTCCATCTTCAAATACTCCTGATTGAATCGATACCCCAAAAATAGAGGGCATAGAGTTAATAATAGGTTGAAACATAGGAATTAATTCTTTGGCTCTGTCTTCATGCATGGAAGTACCTCCAAAAAGATTAAAATCACCAAAGGAGACAAAAAAAGCTCGACTTAAACCAGGAACCTCTCCTACATCGGTATTGACATAAGGTTCAACTTGTTGCATTAAATATGCCCCCATATCATAACGCTCTTGATACGAAAGGCCCGGTGGTGTAATTAAAATATTAAAAATCAAATTTTTATTGCCTTGAGGTAAATAGTCCAATTTAGGAAATAAAAGAAAAATGGTTCCCGCTGAAAAAATTGCCAAAGAGAGAATGGTTACTATTTTTGTTTGGGTATTTTTGAGTGAAACTTCTACAATTGACATAATCAGTTCCACTATTTTATGACCAAATTGAGCAATCTTTCCTGCATCTTTAGGCTCTTTTTTTGAAAAGGATGCAAATTTTTTCCATAACATTGGAATCACTGCAATAGAGACAAAAAGAGAAAAACTTACTGCTGCCGTTACAGCAATAGCAATATCTTTAAAAAGCTGTCCTGCTTCATCTTGCAAAAAGACAATGGGTAAAAACACCGCAATGGTCGTTGACGCACTGGCAATTAATGCTCCCCACACTTCACTTGTTCCTTTATAGGCCGCTTCAGAAATAGAGTCTCCATTTTTTCGATGTCGGTCAATATTTTCTAACACCACAATGGCACTGTCCACAAGCATCCCCACAGCAAATGAAATCCCAGCTAAAGAGATGGTATTTAAACTTCGTCCCAAAATTTCAAGCACAATAAATGTTCCTATAACCGAAATGGGAATAGCAACAGAAACCACCGCCGTAGGAGAGACTGAACGTAAAAATGTGATTAAAATAATAATGGCTAAAATTCCACCAATCATAATATTTTGTTGAACCAAATCAACAGAACCCACAATATAAGGTCGTTGGTCATACAACCAATGAATTTTTAACTCTTTGTTCAAAAGTTCTTTTTCATTGAGTTCATTGACGGCTGATTCAACGTCATTGGTCAACTGCACAATATTGGCTTCACTACTGGGTTGTATCCCTAAAAAAATACCATCTTTGCCCAAAAACATTGCCACGGTACTGGGTGTTTCATAACCAAATCCTACCGTAGCGACATCTTTAAGCACAATACGTTGTTCTCGGTTTGAAACCAAAATCACCTCTTCAATCTCTTTAATCGTTTTAAATTTATGTACCGTTCGTATTCGATAAGATCGTCGTTCCAAATTTAAAATCCCTGCTGAAACATCGACATTCTCACTTTGAAGTGTTTGAATAACTTGTGAAATGGTCAAGTTATAAGAAGCGAGTTTATTGCTGTCAAAGACCACTTCCATTTGTTGTTCACGGCCTCCTCCGCCCATGGTTCCAGCAACCCCATCCACACGTTTAAGCACAGGAACAATTTCATCATCAAAGTAAGTTTTGTACTCATCAATATGACGAGGATTATTGTCCAAAGTTTGAAGCATCAACCAAATAACCGGACTGGCGGTTGCTGTTTCAATAATGGGCTCTTCTGCATCATCGGGATATGAGCTGACTTCATTAAGTTTATTCGAAACATCTTGTAAGGAAGCTCGTAAATCAGTTCCCAATTTAAACGTCAGAGTAATTTCACCTAAATTATCTTGAGATGAAGATTCATAGGTTAAAAGATTGTTTAAACTTTTAAGCACATCTTCTTGTTCTTCTATGATTTCTCTTTCAATTTCATACGGAGTTGCACCGGGCCAAACGGTAGTAATTTTAATTTCAGGTTTGGTGACACTGGGTGTTAATTGATAAGGCAATTTGGTTAAAGATAATAAACCAAATATAATGACAATTAAAACCGAAACGATGATCGTAACAGGATTTTTAATTGAAAATTTAATTAAATCCATTGTTTTTCCTATTTATTGTTGATGATTTGCAACGGTGAATTAGGGAATATTCGCTCATTCCCTTTAAACACCACACGCATATTTTCATTGATTCCTTGAGCATCAATCGCCACATTAGAACCCAAATATCCCACAATTCGTACAGGTATCATCACCGCTTGTAACTCTTCATTGACCACAAAAATAACCGTTTGTTCAAATCGTTTAATCACCGCATCTCGAGGGACAACAAATGCTTCGATTTCTCCTTTTTTTGATAGTGCTATTTTGGCTTCTTGACCATCATAAAAAAAGCCCTTCTCTAAAGTGGCTTTAAATTTAATGGGAAAGGTACGAGTTAAACTATCTCCATTGGGAATGGCTGCTAATAGTTTTGCTTGAATTATTTGATTATTGACCACTATTTCATAAGTTTGGTTCTGTTTTAATCCTTCTATGATGTATAAAGGTACACTAAAATTAAACTCTGCCACTTGGGTATTAACCATTTTAACTAGGGCTTTTCCGCTGCTTGCCCACTCACCTAAATTAATCATTTTTTCAACAATAATACCATCATAAGGTGCTTTGATGCTTTTTTGTTCTTTTTGAATGTACAACTCATTGAGTCTGGCCTTTAACGCTTCGACTTGATTCAGTGCAGAAGTTGATTGCAATAGTGCATCGTCATACTCTTTTTGTGTAATGGATTTACTCTCCAATAACTTTTCGTATCGTTCATAATCTTTCAAGGCATTGTTGTTTTGACTTTTTGCACTCTCTAAATTGGCTTGAGCTGCTTTAATTTGAGCTTCTAAAAGCTGGGAATCAATTTGTACCAACACTTGGTTTTTTTTCACAAAATCTCCAACTTCAAAATGGATAGCTCTAACAATACCCTCATTTTGTGCTGCTAAAACAGAGTTTTTATCAAATCGCAGTGTCCCAACAAACTCTTGCAAAGGATTGACGTGTGCTTTTTGAATTTGAACCACTTCAACCAGTGAAGGGTTAGCATAAACATTTAGGGCAATGAATAACACCCATAGACTTTTTCGTATCATTTAAATTCCTTAATCTTTTTTTATACATTTAAGTGAAATTTTGTGAGCAATGGGTGCAAAAATAAACACCAAAGGAAATGCACACACAAAGGCTTTTGCAAACGCTTCAAGCCACATAGCAATAAAATTTTCAATAAACCCCATGTTAATATAAGTAATAATAAAACTCATAATAAAGCTCATGAACATTGACATAAAAAAAGAGAAGACCACTCTTTGATATTTCTTATCCAACATTTTTTTTCTCCAATACATCAAATAAAGTATGAATCATATGCAACATCTGCTCTTTTAAATTAAAATCCAATTGCGTTGCGTGAGAAAGAATCATTCCTCTTTCACTCAATAAAAATATAGGAACAAACTTTATAGCATTTGAGTTTAGCTCTTTTTTTTCAATCCCTTCTTGGATAATTTGTTCAAAAATAATTTCAAATTGTTGTGAACATTGGGTGTTGTAACAACTCATTGCCTCATTTTTTGAAGAGAGATTAATGCCTAAATACTCTTGATAGACTTTTAACGCATCTTTGTTTTTTTGAGAATCATTCATAAAAAAATCAAAAAATATCAGTACTTTTTCTCGGCACGTTGCTGCTTTTTGTAATGAATCATTCAATTCTAAAATGACTTCACTGGTATAAGCATTGATAATTTCAAAAACGATATCTTCTTTACTTTGAAAATATTGATAAATCGTACCTTTTCCTATATTGGCTTTTTGGGCAACTTCCAAAACCGTTAAATTTCTTATCCCTTTTTCTAACAACAATTCAATACTTGATTGAGCGATTCTTTTTCTTTTTTCTTCTTTATTCACAATCTTTGGCAAAATTCACCTCTTTTTTATTGACCGTAAGTCAATGAAATAATATTGCTTAAGAACTTAATTGCTTATTAAAATTGACTCGAAGTCAACAAAAAAATTCTTTTTTTGTGTTACTCTTCGTAAAAAAACAAAAAAAGATTCATTGTTTTTTATTATTCATACCATAAGCTGAACTTATTTATTCTTTTTACACTCATTTTACAATGAAAATCAAGAAGATTTAAGCCTAAAAAAGAATTGATTTTTTTAAACACTTATTTGTATTTTTAAAAATGAGCATACTTTTTATAAAAGAAAAAAATCTAAAAACCCCAGATGCTTTTATAGCGTTCATATGGAATAATTACCATAATAAAAACTTATACTTTAACCTTAAAAGAATTTACAAAAATCATTATATTTTTATATTAAAGTCACTTTGTGTCATTTATATTTTTGCTATTTTATTGCTATACTCCTTATTTTAAGGGCTTTTAAATACTTGCTTTCATAAAGCAAATTTATAAATATTAGTTATTTTATTTAAGTTTTGTAAAATAATCATTGTTGATATAATTACTCAACTTAAGCAAAAATTGGAGGAGAAACAACGTGGAAAGAAGAGATTTATTTAAACTAGCAGGTGTCAGTATTGCAGCTGCTGCTATAACCGGATGCAGTTCAAGTACGGCTTCAGTAGAAGCTGCAAAACCTATAAAAGCCAAATCAAATGGTAAACGAGTGGTTGTTGTAGGGGCAGGATTTGGTGGATTAACGGTTGCTAAACAGTTACGACAAAAAGAGAGTTCACTTGAGGTTATTGTATTAGAGAAAAAAGACATTTTTATGGCGTGTCCTTATTCAAATGCTTATTTAGGTGGAATTGAAGGCGTAACCCTTGAAACACTTACTCACGATTTTTATGCTCCCGCACAAGCTCATGGGTATGAATTTATTCAAACGGAAGTGACTGCCATTGATAAAGCCAATAAAATCGTTACGACGACAAGTGGTACGATTTCATACGATATTTTAGTACTCTCACCGGGAATTGTCTATGATTATGAATCGCAATTTCCTACATGGAATAAAGAGAAAATTGCTCAAGTTTCACGTGCGTGTCCTGCTGCATTAATGCCAGGAAGTGAACACTTAGCGCTTAAACGACAACTTGAAAATATGGACGATGGCAATGTTGTCATTATTCCACCTGCTTCTGGAAAATATCGATGCCCACCTGCTCCTTATGAGCGAACATCCATGGTTGCACAATACATGAAAAGTGAAGATATCCAAGGCAAAGTAATTGTTTTGGATACCAGAGGGGGTGCATTTGCCAAAGGAGCAGCCTTTAAAGAATCATGGCAGGACCTTTTTGCTGATACCATAGAATACAAAGGCAACACAAAAATTGTTGATATTGACACCCAAAAGAAAATCGTAACCTATAAAGAGTTTAAAGATGTAGAAGATGAAATAGGTGTTGAAAAAACTGTTAGTTATGAAGTGTGTAATTTTATTCCTATTAACAAAGCTTCTCCTGTAATTGCCATGGCAGGGATTAAAACCAATGCCGCAGGGTTTGCCATGATGGAGGGTACAAGTTTTCGATCAATCAGTGATAAAAACATCTATGTTTTAGGTGATTGTGTAACACATGGTGTTCCACCAAGTGGTCAAACCGCTATTTGGGGAGCCAAAAGAGCGGCAAGCGAAATCGTTGCTCAATTGGGAGGGAAAGCCTTTGATTCTAAATCAAATCTTCCTGCACAAAGTGCCAACGTATGTTACTCAATGGTCAATGGAAATCCCAATGAAGCGATTATGGTCACACACGATTTTGATATCAATCCAACAACAGGTAATCTAAAAAGCAAAGGAAATGTTCCAAAACCCAATGATGGTAACGGAAAATTTCGTTCTAAAGGTGTGGGAAAACTCACAACTGAATGGTTTAACGGTGTTAAACGAGATTTATTCTTATAAAAAATATAACTGCAAAGGAGGATTCTCCTTTTGCAGTAGACTAATTTATTAAGGTTTTCAATGCAAAGAAGAAATTTTTTAAAGATTTTAGGTACAGGTGCAATTATTGCCATTAACCCTTCACTTATTAATGGTGTATTACGAGCCGATGATGGGAACTTATTTATTGCTTATAATAAGGTCAAACTCTTAGACGCACAAGGCAACGCTCTTAAAGCATCCTCTTTAAAAAAAGAGGTGACGTATGTTTTTTTATATCCACATGTTTCAACACCTTGTTTACTCATTGATTTAGAAAAACCTACCCATAAAAATATAGCCTTAAAAAGTGAAACATCCGAAGAATACCTTTGGAGAGGAGGCGTGGGCAAAAACAGTTCTATTGTGGCTTATTCAGGAATCTGTTCCCATCAATTAACTCACCCTACTCCCGATGACAGTTTTATTAAATATGTTCCCGTAGCGGAAAAAAGTATTGCCTGTCAAGAGCGTGGTGTGATTGTATGTTCTTCTCATTTAAGTGCCTTTGATGCAGCAAAAGGGTGCAAAAATATTGCAGGAGAAGCCAGACAACCTTTGGCATCTGTTGTGCTTGAATACGATGAAATCAATGATGAACTCTATGCAGTTGCTGTTTTAGGTTCGGATAAATTTCAAGACTATTTTAAATCCTTTAAAGATGAATTGGATCAATACTATGGAGGGAAAAGAAAAGGTAAAAAACTTGCCGAAGAGAGTGCCAAAGTGGTTGAACTAACTCAATTCTCAAAAGAAGTTATCTCATATTAAAAGGTTAAACATGAAAAAAATACTGATCTGTATCGTACTGTTTGCAACATTGTTGTATGCCAATGAACAAGAAAACAAACAACATCGACTTGAAAACATGCAAATACTTGCCAAAGCCATGGACGACATACAAAATGGTTTTTTATACAACAATAAAGAGATGATACAACAAGGAGCTCAAGCGATTTTAGAAACATCCTCTTCTATTGCTACTAAAGATTTAAAGAGTGCTTTACCCGAAGAAACAGCCTATGCACATAAATTTGCTCAAAAAATGGCCAACCGAACACAAGCGCATGCACAAGGTATTTTAGACGCCCTTCAAGCCAATGACCCACTAACGGCAATGGACGAATATTTGTATGTGTTACGACAATGTACGTCATGTCATTTACGCATTAGAACATGGTAATTTTAATTGAATTAAAAAATACTATTGCTTATAGGGTATAATACCTCTTACTCATTTTAAGCAGGAGAAGAAGCCATGAATACTCTCATTGATAATCTAAGCGTTTACACCAAAGGAGATCCAAGCAACCCCGCTATTGTTTTTATTCATGGATTTCCTTTTGACCACACACTGTGGGATACCATCATTGAACAACTGCATCAAACCTACTATTGCATCTCTTATGATTTAAGAGGATTGGGCAACTCTGAGGTTGGTCATGGGCAATACACCATGGAGAGCTATGTGGATGACCTTGAACAAATCATTGTACAACTCAATCTTACTCACGTTATTTTGTGTGGTTTTTCTATGGGTGGATATATTGCACTCAGAGCCAGTCAACGACTTGAAAATATACGTGCCCTTATTTTAGCCAATACCACCACAACCAGTGACAGTGATGAAGCCAAACTCAAACGTGCCAATGCCATTCGTACGATTAAGCAAAAGGGTTTGAGCCCTTTTTTAGAGACTTTTTTAAGTCTTGCCTTTTCTCAAAACTATCAAAACAAACACCCCAATGTCATTAACCATTACAAAGAAAAAATTGAACACTTTAATCCCATTGGTGTAATAGGTGGACTCTTTGCCATGCTCAGTCGTACCGATACAACAGAGTATTTAACGAAACAAACCAAGCCCACGTTATTTATAGAATCAAGCAATGATGCTATTATTCCAACGGATACGATGAAAAAACTGGCATCAAAAACAAACAACAGTCATTATGTTCAACTGCAAAACAGCGGACATTTAAGTATGATCGAACAACCTCAAGCGTTTGTAAGTGCCATAAATAAATTTTTAATTTCATATTCTAAGGGTGAATTATCCAGATAATTATCTCAAAAACATCATACTCTTTAGCGTAACCTTAACAAAATTAAGATAGGATTTTTGTTTAATTCAACTCATACTAAGGACTTAAAAATGACAGGCAGTTCTGATTTTGGTAAACTTTTACTTCGATTGATGGTTGGTGGGCTTATGCTTTTTCACGGTATTGCAAAAATCAATGGGGGCATTGATTTTATTATCACTAAAGTTACACAAGAGGGCTTTCCTGAATTTTTAGCGTATGGTGTTTACATAGGAGAAGTGGTTGCTCCTTTATTGATTATTTTAGGACTTAAAACTCGATTTGCCAGTTTTGTTGTCGTATTAACCATGGCATTTGCCATTTATTTGGTTCACGCAAACGATTTATTAGAAATTACAAAAACAGGAGCTTGGGCAATTGAGCTTCAAATGATGTATCTTTTAAGTGCCTTAGCCTTAATGTTTTTAGGAGCAGGGAAACTTTCGTTTGATAAAGAGTAAATCAGGTAAGTAGTAAGTGGTGAGAAGTGAGTGGTAAAATTTCTATTCACTTCTTACTTCTTACTTCTCACTTATTTAAGAAGAACAACTCAACTGTAAATTGGCAAACTGCATGGGTGTTGGTTTGGCATAGTGTTCAAAGGCTTTGTGTTCATTAAAAGGGTTTTGAGCGATATATAATAAATCATTCACCAAACTAAAATCTCCTGCTGTGGCTTTTTCAATGGCTTCTTGAAGCATATAATTTTTAATCATATACTTAGGGTTAATTTTTATCATAATCGCTTTGGCTTCATCAAATGTTTTATTCTCATTTTTAAGTGCCTTTTGATACTCTAAAAACCACTCTTGCACACTTTGTCTATAAACACAAATATCTAAAATAGGCGTAATATCTTCAAGTGATTCTAACGTTGATAGCGTATAAAAAAAGAGATTGTAATCAACTTTTGCTGACTCCATTGCACCTAAGAGTTGTTTGATTAAAGAAGAGTATGAATTTGAACTGCTATTAACATCAAGTCCTAAACGCTTTGACATCAAAGCCCAATACTTTTTTTTATACGTAAACATAAAGGTGTTCAAATATTCCATCAAATTGCCATAACGACAAATTTTTCCCATACAATTTGCCAAGACTTCTAAGTTCCATCGTGCCACATAAGGCTGATTGGAAAAGCTGTATCGCCCTTCATGATCGGTGTGATTACAAATACAATCGGCTTGGAAATAATCCATAAACGAAAACGGTCCATAATCTATGGTCAATCCTGCTATGCTCATATTATCGGTGTTCATCACACCGTGCATGAAACCATACGTTTGCCAATATGCCATCAAATGTGCTGTGTTATCCACCACTTCAAAAAACATTTTTTCATACTTGGCTTTGTCTTTTTCCAAATGAGAATACGATTGTTTAATCACATAATTAGACAGTTGAATCAAATGTTCTTTAGCATCGTTTTGTCGTGCAAAAAATTCAAACGTACCAAAACGAATCCATGAAGGGGACATCCGCATCACCACAGCACCCGTTTCAACCTCTTCAAAACTTCGATACACACCATGCGTTGAGCCAATCAGTGCTAAGGCTCTGGTCGTGGGAATACCCAATGCGTGGATGGCTTCACTCATAATATACTCTCGAATACTTGAACGTAACACCGCTCGTCCATCGCCTTGTCTGGAATAACGAGTTAAACCTGAGCCTTTGGTTTGCAAATGCCATCCATGGGTTTGCCCCAAATTAATGGCACGTCCATCCCCTAATTGGGGAACAAAATAACCAAACTGATGCCCTGCATACGCCATGGCATAAGGTGTGCTTCCTTTTAGAATTTTTTCTCCATTAATAAATGATACAAAAGCCTCTTTGGTCGCTTCATCATAATCCAGTTCAATTAAATCAAAGGCTTTTTTGTTGTATGAAATAAGAAAAGGATTATTCAAGGGCGTGGCGTTTAATTGTTGATAAAATTGCTTATCAAATTCAAAATAATCTACGGTAAGTTCTAATTGTTCGAGTGTCATAAAAATTCTCTTTATATTTTTTTCAATTATACTGCGTAGATTTTAAGCACATTTTATTTTGTTGAGTTAATCTTTTAAATTAATCCTCTTTGTTTTTTGATACAATATCAATAAAAAGGAAAAAACACGTTGAAAGCATATTCCAAAGTTACCCTTCTTACGTTAAAACAAGACAAAGAAAAACTTCAAAAAGTGCTTCAGTATTGTGAAGAGCAGTATGCCCTTACCCCACATATTCTTTTTTTTGATGAAAGCTCAGTGACGTTAAAAGAGAGTAAAAACAGCATTGTTTTTCTTTTTTTGAGTGAAAAAAACATTAAGCACTTTTTAAAATACCATGCCCATAAAAAAATCAATGTGGCGTTACTTCCTCATGAAGAGTCCCATAATGCACTTAAGCGTTATGGGATTCAAAAGAACATCACCAAAGCATTTGATGATGGTATGAATAAAAGTTTACGCATAGAAGATGAACTGCTGTTATGCAACGATGAAGTCTCATTCAAAAAAATTTCCATTGGCAATGTTCAAAATTTAAATCAAAATCTTGAACTCTCTTTTTTTAAAAGTATTCTAAACTTTTTTAGCAATATACGACAACTCACCTACCAAACGATTGAGCTTAAAACCCAAACAAAAAGCTTTAAAAAAGCTCTCAGCGGTATTTTAATTTTAGAAGATTATACGATTTATTCCACCTTAAATACACAAGAAAACAGTTCCTTTCATGATGGCAAACTCAACGCTTTTTTAATTGCCCCGTACAGTTTAATCTCCTATAGTTATTATTTAATCGTTATTTTTTTATATCACAGATTTTCCATTGGAACACTTCCTAAGAATATTGGTTTTATTTCAACTCAACAATTGGAAATATCAAGCAATGTCTCTTTTGATTTTACCATTGATGATACCGCATTAAGTTCAAAACACATTCACATAACCGTAACGCAAAGTCAACTGAAAATCCATTATGGAGAGAGCTTTAAAACCATACTTGAAGAAAAAGCCGTTCCTTCTTCCAAAGAAGAAGTCATTGATATCAAATCACTTCCTCAAGGCGACATAGAAGAGCTTTTGGTTGATGGAAACATTCCTTTATTTAAAAAAGTCAGTGATGACGATATTAAAGAGACGCTTATTAGTTTAAAAGAAGGGGCAAAAACCACCTCTGTTTTTATTGTTTTAATGATTTTAAGCACCCTTCTTGCAACCATTGGTCTTTTTCAAGATTCAACGCCTACGGTTATAGGAGCGATGATTTTAGCCCCACTGATGACTCCTATTATCTCATTGGCAATGGGCTTCACGCGAAATCATCAACACATAATTAAAAACAGTTTAAAAACACTCGCTGTGGGTATTATAAGTGCGTTAATCTGTTCAGCTTTTTTGACTCTTTTTTTACCCTTAGAAGTTATGACCTCTCAAATAAGTTCACGAATCAATCCCAATTTACTTGATTTGTTTGTGGCAATCTTTTCAGGCATTGCAGGTGCTTATGCCAGTTCCAAAGAAGAAGTTGCCAAATCACTTGCAGGAGTGGCAATTGCCGTTGCTCTTGTACCGCCACTTGCTGTTACAGGTATTGGCATTGGTTGGGGAGACTTAAGCATCATATACGGCTCATTTTTACTTTTTTTAACCAACTTTTTTGGCATGATTTTAGCGGCTTCTTTGACTTTTATTGTATTGGGATTTGCTCCTATATTAAAAGCCAAAAAAGGCTTGACCTATTCAACGATTTTATTGTTAATCGTTTCCATTCCATTGGCAATATCTTTTTACTCATTGGTTCTTCAAAGCAATGATTATAAAAAACTCTTAACGCTTAAAACCCTTGTTATTAATCAAAAAGATGTTCAAATAAATATTCTAAAAATCAATCAGTCCAAAACCCATAGTGCCAACATCGATATTGAAGTGATTTCAAAAGAAAGATTAAGCACAAAAGAGTATGAAGAGATACAAACGCATTTTAAATCCGTACTTCACAAAGAAGTTGAACTGAATATTCTTCCTAAAATTATGATTAAATAGTGCCACAATGGCACTATTGTTGTTTAAATTTTATCTCGTAAATGTCTTCTCTTCTATCTTTTAAATTGGTAACACTTCCAAAACTGTGTAGCTCTTTTAGCAGTTCTAAATCAACATCCGCGATTAAAATCATTTCTGTGTTAGGCGTAGATTCTGCTTTGATTCCATTGGCAGGAAAAGCAAAATCGCAAGGGGTAAAAACTGCACTTTGAGCGTATTGAATATCCATATTACGTACTTTAGGTAAATTGCCCACACACCCTGCAATGGCAACATAACACTCATTTTCAATCGCTCTTGCTTGGGCACACAGTTTAACTCGAGAATATCCATTTTGGGTATCGGTTAAAAAAGGAACAAATAAAATTTGCATCCCCTCTTTTGCCAGTAATCGACTTAACTCCGGAAATTCACTGTCATAACAAATTAAAACGCCTATTTTTCCACAATCCGTATCAAATGTTTTGATTTTATGTGAGCCTTTTAATCCCCATACTTTTTCTTCATCGGGTGTTACATGAATTTTGGCATACTCTTCAATGGTACCGTCTCGTTTACATAAAAATCCGACATTATACAGCTCACCCTCTTTAAGTTTTGGCATACTGCCTGTGATAATATTGATGTTGTATTTAATGGCTAAAGAAGAGAAGGCTTCTTTGAATTGTTCGGTATAATTTGCCAATTCACGAATGGCATCGGCTTCACCTAAGTGATTATATTTTGCCATTAATGGCGCATTAAAAAATTCAGGAAACAAAGCAAAATCACTGCGATAATTCGAAACCGCATTGACAAAATATTCAGCTTGTTCAAGTACCTCTTCAATGGTTTTATACGGTCGTACTTGCCATTGAATTAACCCCAAACGAATAACGGTTTTTTGAGAGGTAGGTGTTTTATTGGGTTTAGCATAATAGATGTTGTCCCATGCCAATAACACAGCAAACTCACCACTTTGAATATCGCCTTCCAAATAGTTTTTAATAACTCGTTTAACATAAAAATCATTAGAGAGCTGAAAATTTAATACCGGATCGTGTATCTCTTTGTCTTTGACTTTTTGAATATACTCTTTAGGCGACATCTCTTTTGAGTAATTCCCATAATTTGGAATACGTCCACCAAAAATTATTCCTTTTAAGTTCAACTCTTCGCACAACTCTTTTCGAAAATCATAAAGTCGTCTTCCCAATCGTAAACCTCGAAATTTTTTACTGATAAACACATCAATACCATAAAGCATATCACCATTATCATCATGGGTATCAAAGGTATAATTGGCCGTGATTTCTTTATACGAGTGGGTATCTTCAAAATGAGTGTAATCAACGACAATACTTAAAGCAAATCCAGCAAACTCACCATCAATTTTAATGCCTACTTGTCCTTTAGGAAATTTGGTAATAATATCACTAAACTCTTTATGTGTCCATGCTGAATCGTCTAAATGTCGATACTCATGGTGCATCATTTCGGCAATATTGTTATGATCTTCTATTTTCAAATACTCTAACTCAATTTTTTCAATGTTTGCAATATTCATAAAAAGCCTTTACACGTTTATTATTTTCATTGGATATAATACTCATAAAATGATTAAAAAAGGTTAACAATGTATTTAAAACTTGTTTCATGGAATGTCAATGGTATTCGAGCAGTCGATAAAAAAGAGGCTTTAAAATGGGTCGATAAACACGCCATTGATATTTTAGCTCTTCAAGAAATTAAAGCATTAAAAGAGCAAATCCCAAACACTCTTTTTGAGACAAAATTTTCCCATTTACAAGTGAGTTCTTCTTTAAAAAAAGGACAATCAGGTACTGCTTTGTTTTCTCATTTAACTCCCATTTACAGCAGTGATACGTTAGAAGTTGATATTTTAAATGAAGGACGAATCAATGAGTTTCATTTTGAGAACATCGCTTTTTTTAATGTCTATTTCCCCAATGGTCAAAGCAGCCCTGAACGCTTAGAGTATAAACTGGCGTTTTATGAGCGTTTTTTAGATTATATTAATGAGTTAAGAAAGCAAGGAAAATCGATCATTGTGTGTGGAGATGTCAACACGGCACATAAAGAAATTGACTTAGCACGCCCCAAAGCCAATGAAGAGACTTCGGGGTTTTTACCCATTGAGAGAGCTTGGATGGATAAACTCATTAAGCATAACTACATTGATACTTTTCGTCATATAAAAGGAAATGAACCACATCATTACAGTTGGTGGAGTTATCGAGCCAATGCCAGAGCCAATAATGTAGGCTGGAGAATCGATTATTTTTTTGTCAGTGATGATTTAAAACATAAAATTAAAGATGCCTACATTATGCCAGACATTCACGGAAGTGATCACTGCCCTGTGGTCTTAGAGTTAATGCTCTAAGCCATTGCGGACACTAGAAGTAATGCCCCTAAAATAAACATCACAATGGGTGAACCAATCTCTAAGATTCGAGTGTATTGATGAGATTTTTGACTTAATCGTTGCACTCCTATTCCTAAAAAAGAAGACCCCACTATGACAACAGCCATTCCTAACGCAATAAAAATTGCAGCTAAAAAAACAGCCAAATAGGTTTTTAGAACAAAGGCATAGATAAACAAAACAACCGTCCCAGGACAAGGTATAAGTCCTGCTGTAAGAACAAAATATAGATCTTTTTTAAGAAATTTTGATTTAATACGAGGAGAGGTTGGTTTTGTGGCACTCCATGTTACAGTGCTATTTTGGCAGGATTGACACGCGCATTTTTTGTTGGCAAGTGTATTAAACAACAAATACGCAGCTAATGCCATAATCATTCCTGCTGATATTTGAGTTAATAAAGTCACAGAATCTTGAACAAAGCGATTAAAAAATGACTCTAAAATCAACAAAGAGACCAAAACCAAAATCAACGCACCAATGATATGAATCAATGAGCTTCCCAATGAGATAAAAAAGGCCTTAGAAAAACTGCTTTTATGTGAAGAAAAATAAGAAAAAGCCAATGCCTTTCCATGACCCGGTCCCAAAGCATGAACGATTCCATACCCAAATGAAATAAACAAAAGCACCAGCAATGCCACGATATCACCTTGTTGAACTTTTTGAAGTTGTGCTTTTAATTTAGGAGTAAACCACTCAAGAAAGCTTTGTTTGTTTGCAGAGGGTTCATCGCCTTTTTTTTCATCTTGAGTTAAAGTGTTTTCTACAAAAACAGGTTTTTCTTCTTTTTTTGTATCCTCAAGCGGTTTTTCAATGCCTTCATTGTAACTTGCATCAATGGTAAACATCACCACTTGTTTGTCTATAATTTTTTTATGTATGGGCACTTTGTTGTTAAACACCAAAAGTTGTTGATTCAGTTGCATAAAAAAATAATCTTCTTCATCATTGACGTAAATGTATAACTTGTAATTGGGTTGTAAGGGTACGTTTATCTCTGCAGTAAAATAAAAAATAAGTTTATCTTGCTCAATTTTGGTTTTATATTTTGATGTTTGAAGTTTTAAAAATTGATTGCGTGATGCCTCTTTACCATAAGAGATATGGGTCATAAAATTTTTAGGTTTCCCATAATCAACCAACGCCGTTTCAATAAGTTCCAACTCATTCTCATCGAGTTTCCCATTTAAATTGGTATCGTATATATCAAAAAGTTGCTGCGTAAATTCACTGGCAATTTCCCACTTAAAATCAATGGTTTTAATGGTGTGATGAGAAGAGTGAACCTTAAAAGAGACGTTGGTTAAAGGAGAAGAGTAAACACACAAAGCACAAGAGAAAAGAAGGCTTTGTGTGAGTAAAAAAGCACAAACATATCGAAACATTATCGGTGAGAATCTACAATACTGTGTGCGGCAAAAATAAGGTTTTCTTTCCATTGTAACGATAAAGAGGTAATCGACACCACTTTGCCTCCAATACTAGAAGCAATCACTTTAGCACTCTTTTGTGAAAACTCAGGTGACACAAAAACTGTTTTGATGTTATGCTCTTTGGCCTCTTCTATGAGTGCAATTAACTGATTGGGCTTAGGCTCTTTTCCCAAAACTTCAACCGCTATTTGTTCTAAATTAAATCGTGTTGCAAAATATCCCCAAGAGGGGTGAAACACCATAAAAGCTTTATTTTTAATAGGAGCCAGAATGGTTTTAAGTTCTAAATACAACGCATCTAACTCTTTTAAAAAGTTTTCATAATTGGCTTGATAAAAAGCAGCATGACGCTTATCCAATGCCACTAATGTTTCATAGATTGTTTTAGCTTGTTGTTTAACCAATAAAGGATCAACCCAAATATGTGGGTCTAAGCCATTATGAGCATGTTCGTCATGTTCATCTTTTTTTTCGTTATCATGTTCATGGTGTTGGTGTTCTTCATGGTCATGTTTATGCTCTTCTTCATGCTCTTCTTCATGATGATGTTCTTGCATTAAAGCTTTGGTAATGCCTCTTGAAGTATCGACAATATTAAGCGATTTATTGGCACTTTTAAATCGTTCCAACCAAACATTCTCAAAAGGAACTCCAATAGAAAAATAGACACTTGATTGGGCTAAACTTTTCATTTGTGAGGTTTTAGGCTCATACGTTGCAGGTGAAAATCCAGGCAGTACCATAACATTAACATTGACCTTATCTTGTGCAATCTTTTCCACAAAATATTTTTGAGGAACAATACTTACTGTAACTTCTAATTTATTGGCAAATAACGTAATCAATGACACGCAGACCATGAAAATAATTTTCATACCATCTCCTTGCAACTTGGTTGCATATTTTTTGAAATCTTAATACAATAAAACTTTAATGCAACTTAGTTGCTTTTTATTGTTTTTACGTTATACTCGCCTCATGAGTAAAATTGAAAATCTGATCAACCAAAGCAACCTTAAATTAACCACCGCACGAGTGGCAATTTTAGAACTGTTTGCACAAGCTAAAAAGCCGTTATGTTATGAGGATATTAAAAACCAACTTCAAATGGATAAAGCAACGTTTTATCGAAATATTGCCAAATTTGAAGAAGAGAATATTTTAAATTCGTTTGAATCCAATGACAAAAAACGTTACTACGAAATCCAAAAAAATCCTCATGCGCATTTTATTTGTTCAAGCTGTTCAAAAATAGAGTGTATCAAAGAGCAAAATATCCATCTTGAGGGATATAAAATTGAAAATATTATTATCAAAGGAATATGCCCAAGTTGTTTATAGAAAACGTGTTCAGAATTAAGTAGTCAGTGTTCAGTATTCAGTTTTTAGTGTTAGTCACTTTAAAGTAACTCAACAATAAACCAATAACCAATAACTAATAACCAACGACCAATTTAACACTTACTTAACACAACTGTATTATACTGTTGCAAATTTTTTTAAAGGAACTTCTATGAGAAAACTTCTCTTTGCTTCACTTTTATTGGTCTCTTCTTTGTTTGCTTCAAGTATTAAAGTTGAGAATGGTTATGTACGGGCAACGCCTCCTAATTTACCTAACAGTGCTGCGTTTATGGAACTTAAAAACGAAACTTCTGAAGATATCTCACTGCTTTGGGCAAAATCAACCGCTTCAAATGTGGTAGAACTTCATACACACGACATGAAAGATGGTGTTATGATGATGTATCAAGTACCTAAAATTGATATTGCTGCTAACAGTACGACCACATTAAAACCAGGTGGTTTTCATATTATGTTAATTGATTTAGTACAAAAACCACTTAAACCCAATGATCCTGTTACGTTAACATTAGGTTTTTCAAATGGAGAAGAACAAACCATCACGGTACCTGTTAAAACCGTTATGGGTGGAATGATGAAACAAAATGGAAATATGAACCACAAATGCAACTGATATTTCAAGCACTGATTGTCATAGCTATTGTTGTTGGCTATTTTGTCATTGACTTTAATGCTTTGTATCAAAAATTTCAAGGGGAAGGCTCTTTTGTCGTTCAAAATCAAGAGTGCAACTTAAAAGAGTCTTCGTGCGTGGTTACCATTGAAGATGGCACAGTATTGGAGTTTGAAATTGTTCAAAAAGATATTCCTCTTATGAAGCCTTTGACCTTCACACTTAAAAGTTCCAATCCATCTTTGGAGAATATTACGCTTAAAATTTATGCCACCAATATGATGATGGGAACGTATGAATTAGAGTTTAAAAATAATGGCAACGGCAATTATACCGCCGTAGGCACTCTTCCTACGTGTCCTGTGGGCGGTATGAAATGGAATGCCGATGTTCAAATCAGCAAATTCAGTAAAATAATTGGAGCTCGTTTCCAATTTGAAACGGACATATAGATGAAACCTTTTTTTAAATATATTCTTCCTGTTGCCATAGCCATAGTTGCGATTATTTTTATCGAACCCATAATCAACGCTCAAAAAGAGACACAAAAGTACAATTTCGAAGTCACTTCACTCAGTGGTGTTATTAAAAAAGAGGATTTTAAAGGCAAAGTACTCGCTGTTTATTTTGGCTATATGTACTGCCCTGATGTATGCCCTACAAGTTTAAGTTCTTTGGCTTTTGCATTGCAAAATTTTTCACCAGAACAACTTAAAAATTTTAGAGGTCTGTTTATCAGTGTTGACCCTGAACGTGATGGCTTGGAACAACTTGATGAATATGCCAAATATTTCCATAAAAACTTTATAGGTGCCACCAGCCATAAAGAAAACATCGATGATATTACCAAACGTTATGAATCATTTTATGAGAAAATATATTTAGAGGGGTCAAAAATGGATTATTCTGTTTCTCATACTTCCTATATTTATCTTTTTAACAAAAAAGGTGATTTTGTTAAAAAAGTCGATCACTTCACTCATCCTGAAGAACTTAAAGAAGTTTTATCACAACTTCTTTAAGAATCACGTTTTAGTCATTTTAAAATATAAATAAATATTATTTTTATTATTTCATAATAACATAATATATTTTTGGATAGCATATCACACTTAATTACAAGATGTAATTGTTAAAATAATTCAAATTATATTTTAAAAGGGCAGAAATGCAAAAAGATACAAGTATACGTCGTAAGCTCTATTCACTTGCAAGTATAATTGGAACTACGTATATTATTTTTCATATTATTTTATTTATATTTGCAACTGATATCAAAACCAAATGGGATATTTACAATCAAGATATCCAAGCAAAAAATATTATTGTTTCAAAAATAATGTCAGATTTGGGTTACAATGGGTTGATTCACCACTACAAAAATTATCTTCTCACTCAAGACAACACTCATCGTAATGCCTTTAATCAAAGTTATGAAAATTTTTTAACTCATTGCAATGCTTATCTCTCTTTTAAAAATATTACGAAACTTGAAAGTGAACAAATCAAAAAACTTACTCAAACGGTTTCTTTGTATAAAACCAATTTGGATAATAACAGATTAAATCAAGCGATTGATGATTCTTTAGCAATTGATGCACTCTCTACGCTAACCATTTATTTTGAAAAAAAGCGTCTTGAAACTTCTCAAAAAATCAACTCTACAATTGAGTATGTCTACTATTTGTCCATTATGGTTGTACTTTCGATTTTACTCTTTACGGCTTATTTTAAGCGATTTTTAGAAAATACGGTTATCGAACCGTTGATTAAAATTGAAAAAGGCTTAATCTCTTTTTTCAAATTCTTATCCAACCGCAAATATACCATTGAGCCCATTGTTTTAAATACCAACGATGAATTTGGTATTATGGCAAAATCCATCAATAAAAATATTGAATTAACCAGCAAACTGCACAATGAACTCACCAGAAAAAATGAGGAGTTTGAGTCTTTAATTCAATCGTACAGCAAAAATGTTATTGCTTCAAAAACAGACACTAAAGGAATTATTACTTATACCAGTGAAGCCTTTGAAGAGATTTCAGGCTATACACAAGAAGAGCTTATCGGTCAGCCGCACAGCATAGTAAGACATCCCGATATGACACAAGAAGATTTTAAACATATGTGGAAAACGATTCAAAAAGGCGAGTCTTGGCAAGGTGAAATTAAAAACAGAAAGAAAAATGGAGATTATTATTACGTTAAAGCCACCATTTCCCCCATTTTAAATAAAGACAATGAAATCACAGGTTACAGTGCCATACGAGAAGATATTACCCAACAAAAAGAGATTGTGGAACTCAATAAACAACTTGATGTCTATAAAAAGCATCTCGAAACCAAAGTCAAAAAAGCCACTTCACATATTGAAGAGTTAATGAGTGAAATTGAAGATACTCAAAAAGAAGTTGTTTTTACCATGGGAGCCATTGGTGAACGACGAAGTGAAGAGACGGGCTTTCATGTTAAACGAGTGGCAGAATACTCAAAATTGTTTGCTTTGTATTATGGTTTGGATGCAAAAGAAGCTGAAATGCTCAGACAAGCCAGTCCCATGCATGATATTGGAAAAGTAGGAATTCCGGATTCGATTTTAAATAAGCCCGGACTCTTCACGCCAGAAGAACATGCCAAAATGCAAGAACATACCACACTGGGGTACAATATGCTTAAATCATCCAAACGACCACTGCTTCAAACCGCAGCCATTGTTGCCAATGAACACCATGAGCGTTGGGATGGAAAAGGCTATCCTCATGGTTTAAAAGGGGAAGAGATTCATATTTACGGAAGAATCACTGCGATTGCGGATGTTTTTGATGCCTTAGGAAGTGACCGAATTTATAAAAAAGCATGGGAAGATGAAAAGATTTTTAAGCTTTTTAAAGAAGAAAAAGGCAAACAATTTGACCCAAAACTCGTGGATATTTTCTTTGAACACCTTGACGAATTTTTAGCCATTCGAGATAAATTTCAAGACAAAATTGCTGAAGAGTGACGAGTGAAAAGTGAAAAGTGACGAGTGACGAGAATATAAGTTGTATTACTCGTTACTTGTTACTCATTACTCGTTACTTTAAACTATCTCGGATACGACCCATTATTAATATCAATACACGTACCATTAATATACTCAGGACTTCCAACGGCTAGCCATACAATCGTACGTGCTACTTCATTGGGTGTAGCAAATCGTCCGGTGATGACACTTTTTTTAAAACTTTCTATTCGCTCTTTAGAATTACTGCTTTGCATATTAGTTTCCACAGGACTTGGGGCAATACAATTGACCACAATTCCCTCACCTCCTAAGAGTTTAGCATAAATTTTTGTCGCATTAATCAGCCCTGCTTTAGCAATCCCATACCACACATCAGGGTGTCCGACTTGTCCTGCAATCGAAGCCACATTGACAATACGTCCGCACTTGTTTTTTTTCATCCCTACACTAAAGGCATTCATCAGTTCAACGGGAGCGTACAAATTGACGTTCATCATTTTTTCTCGGTCTTGTGCTGTGTATTTATCATACGTTATGTGAGGTTGCATAAAACCTGCATTGTTGATTAATACATCAATATCTCCTACAACTTTTACAATATCATCAATCACACTTAAATCGGATAAATCCGCTTCTATTTCGGTGACATTAGGCAAGCCACCCAATTCAAAATTGCTGAAATCTCTAGCCACAACAAAAACATCGTAATCCATTTTTAAAAATATCTTTGCTGTTTCTAAACCAATTCCTTTATTTCCACCAGTGATTAATACTTTTTTTTGCATATTAACTCCTATGTATTTTAAGTTTAGCGTAAGAATTAATTATATCGAATAATTAAAGCAGATTCAATGATTAAAAAAGAGTTTTCGTAATTTTTGTGGAATAATAAACAGTTAAAACTGTTTATTATTTTTCCAACAGATGTTCGTATTTTTGATCAGTTAATAGTTTCATAAAGGCTACGAGAGCTTCAACTTTTCGGTCATTTTGTTTGTTGGCTTTGAGTTCATCTAAACTGATGGTCTCTTTAACTTCAGGGTTATCCCAGGGTTTACCTGTTTCAGGATTTAAGATTCGTTCAAGGTTGTTGTATTTATCGTAAAACTCTACTACGGTTCTTAGCTCTTTAAAAACCCCGTTGTGCATATAAGGAGCCGTTACAGCAACATTTCTTAGTGTGGGAACTTTGTATTTGCCTTTTTGTGCCACATCATTGACATTGGGGTTGGCTAACAATCCTTCATCTATCGCATTCACACCATTTTTGGCTCGCAACTCATGGTTAATAGGTGTTCCTATATTATGATACTCATAATTCGTAAACGTCTCACCCTCTTGATCTTCTGCTTTTAACAAATGGCATGTGGCACACGAATTGTTTTGATTGGAAAAAAACAGTGACCGCCCCAAATCTTCTAAAGGGGTTAAGTCATACTCTCCTTTTAAATATCGGTCATATTTGGAATCAAATGGCGCAAACTCTTTGGTTTGTTCAAAACTCTCCAAAGCTTTAGTCATGGCATCATATGCCAAATTGGCTTCTTTAAAGATATCTTCTCCATAGAGTTTTTTAAACGTATCCACATAATATTGGTTTTCTTGCAATCGTTGCACCACCTCTTCTTTATCTTTCATATTCATTTCGACAGGATTTAAAGGAGGACCTCCTGCTTGTTGCGCTAATGTGCCTTCTCGTCCGTCCCAAAATTGACCACCGATATATTTTTTCTTTTTTTCATCGTAATGAAATTTTGGGCTAAACATTGCATAAGCTGCACTGGGAGCTTGTCTGTCGCCCAAAGAGTGTCCATCGTCACCCAAAGATGCCATCTTTGAAACACCGTTGTCTCTGTCGTCCACAAATCCATGTTCGGGATTATGACAGGTTGCACAACTTTGTGTTCTGTTTTTTGAGAGATTTTTATCAAAAAACAGAGCTTGTCCTAACGCTATTTTCTCTTTTTGATTGTCATTTTGTGTTGTACTTTTAGCAGAACATCCTACTAAAAGGGTTACTAGCCCTATTACACCCAGATATTTTAAGCTTTTTTTACTGTATTGCACGTTTTTTCCTTTTACCTAAATTATAAAAAGGGACACACAGCAGTTTGATGATACTTGTGTACTCTTTCATTTGCTCTTTTCGTAGCCCAAATCGCAATTTATCTACATCTTTTGAAAGTTCCAATGAACCAAACCAATGATCCCAAATGGCTAAATAGCCCCCATAATTTTTATCAAAATGCTTTGAACTGTGGTGAATTTGGTGCATATAAGGCGAAATAAAGAGTTTCTCTAAAAAAGAGAAATAGGTTATTTTAATATGACTGTGGCGTAAATTTGAACCCAAAAGGTTAAAAACAAAAACAAAAACATTGACTCCTAACACCGAATAAAAATCCAAAACCGCCCCAAAACAGTAAAAAAAGATGCCCGTAACCACACCAATACTCAAAGAGTATCGAAATCCAAACAAAATATTTTCAATGGGATGAACACGATAAAAAGTAAAAGGTGTCAACACTTTTGCACTGTGATGAACCTTATGAAATTCCCATAAAAAGGGAATAGTATGCAAAAATCGATGCAACCAATACCGAGTGAAATCACTGACGATAAAAATTGCTAACGTATAAAAAATCATCACTGCCGTGTACGACAGATGAAAAGGACTTAATCCAAAATAGTAAGTGGCCTGTTCATACATAAAAATCGTAATGGTTTTGGCACTTAGAACAATAGGAAAAATCAGCACCATTTTGATTAACATATTGACAACAAAATAGGTATAATCCAATTTTGCACTGGCGTGCAACCACAACTTTGAACTCAAAATAAGCCGTTTTTGATTTTGATGATACAATAAATAGATCAATGCTATAAGCATTGAACTCAATAAATACCCATAAAACAGTCGTTTATTGGGATCAAAAAGATAATCAAAACCATATAACTCCACAATTAATCTCCGTCAGCATCTAAAATTTTAGCGGTAATTTTCAAATCTTGTATGAGCGTAAAAAAGTAATGATTGTAAATCTCATTGACACTTTCATAAAAGGTTTGTGCCTCTTTTGAACTTAAATCATCTTGTGGAATTTTTTCCAATTTACTCAGTGCATTTTTTAATAATTCTCTTGTTTTTTTAATATCATTGTTTTTTAAATCACGTTCATATTTATCTCCAAAATCAAAAAAAGTTTTAGAATCTAACACTTCTTGATGCGCCAATAAAATCGCTTCTATGGCGTGAGTGGAATTTTGACTTAAAAAATACTCCGCTCTGTTGGGATTAGGATTATTTTTATACTTTAAAGACAAGCCTGCCACATCGGCAACTCTCCACTCTTTAAGTTTATAAATGCTTTGAACCAAGGTGTTCATCATAATTCCATTGGCAAAAACTTCATTGCGGATAAAATCATTGCCTTTGGTTTGATACACCTCTAAAATCTCTTTTAACTGCTTTTGAATATTTTGTACAATGGCTTGAGAAATCTCAACATCACGAGCAACAAAAGTATCAGACGAATAGAGCATATACTCCAACGCATTTATGGTTTTAAAAGAGTGTTTAAACAATGCAACACTCACCTCATCATTTGATTGCCTTACGCGTTGCATTTGTTCGTGTAAATTCTCTTTTAAATTATGAAAAACATCAATGTATCGTGGTGTATCCAAATAATCGTTGTCCAATTCACCTGCAATATACAAGGCTTCAACTTTTTTCCAATCAAAAAGCAGTTGAGTAAACTTTTTTTGAATCTCTTCTTTACTCAAAGGCTTTTTTCCTAAGGATTTTTCCAGTTCTAAACTGCTTTGAATGGCTTTTTGTGTATTTACAATCAATACCTTGTTCAAGATATTTTCTTGGGCATTTTCACTGGCAAACAGTGCGGTTAAAAAGGTCAATAAGACAAAAATAATTTTTTTCATAACTCTCCTAAATATTCAATGAGATTGTTTCGCTCTTCTTTACTTAAATTCATAAACGTATTTCGTGCCTTTAAGGCTTCACCTCCGTGCCAAAGAATTGCCTCTTCTAAACTTCGAGCACGTCCATCATGCAAATATTCAACTTGTGTTCCAACAGTATGTTTATAGCTATTAATTCCCCATAACGGAGTCGTTCTCCAGTGACGTGCTGTTGCATCAAACTCACTTCTTCCATCGCTTAACTCTTCCCCCATATCATGCAATAAAAAATCACTGAACACTTCGATTTTTTGATTGTTTTTAAGCGCAAACGAAGGGATATGACACGAAGCACATCCTATTTGTGAAAATAACACTTTGCCTTTTGGGTTTTTATTTTCACTCACTGGCACTTTAAGATTTTTTAAATAAAAATCAATTGCATCAACTCTTTGGTCAGGTACATCAATGGCATCACGTGCTTTTTTGGCATTTAAACACTCTTGTTGTGTTGATGTGCAATTATCATGGGGGAAATAAGTTGTTGTCAGACTCATGTCATTGTGAAACGCACTGGCAATTTGTTGTTTAAGTGTCGGAGCACTGGCTTTATAGGTATATTTTCCTAAAACCATTTTTTGCTTTTTTATGTCATACACAAAATTGGGTATGCCTCGAATTCCATCGCCATTTTGATCTTTGGCATCTGCGTTGGCTAAAATAGCTGCGTCATCAAGTTGTTCAATCCAACCCAAACCAACCAAAGCAGGAGCTTTTCGTACACTTATACGAATATCTTTAGGCAAATCTCCATAATTTAAATCAATCAACTCATACGAAGGAACTCTCAACACAACCTTATGTCCATCGGGATACACTATCTCTTTAGGAGTATACGTAATATTAAGTTTCCCCTCATAAGGAACATTTTGGGTACCATTAATAGAAAGTTGTGTTCCGTAGACAACATCTGGAACAAATCCCATTGTACGTTCATAGGTTTGATGTTGGACTGAATTATCTGAAGGAATTGAAAGTCGAACAACCATGGCTCGATGAACTTCATTGTTTGAAGTAAAGACATTGGTATACGCATTGTTAGGATGGCAACTTGTACAGGTATTGGCGTTAAACAGTGGTCCTAAACCATCTCGTGCTGTTGTGGCACTGGGCGCTTCAACCCAAGGAATTCTAAAAAAACTTTTTCCTAAAATTGCTTGGTCAAGCTCTTCATCGCCTAAATTTTCAACCAATGTTGAAAAAGCTTTTTTTGAGGGGTGTGTTGTTTGTACATTGGCTAGGACTGTTGCAGCAGTAGCTGCTGCAACAATCATGGCTTTAAAAAGATTCATGGTGTTTCTTTATGTTAAATTTATATTTGTGTCTCTTCTGGGTCAGTTACATCTTCAACATTGAGTTCAATACCATTTGCACGGGCAACATTGACCATTTCATCACCCAATTTTCTCATCTCATTTTTAAGTTTAACAATCACTTTTGACATACTGTCATCGGGTCTGATTTGATAATCAAAGTGTCGTGAAGTTTTTGCCGTTTCATCAACTAAGGCGATTTTCTCTTCAATCGATGCCATTAAGTTCATGATTTTTGTTTTCTCTTCACCTGCTAATGAATCAAGAGGAGCTACTCCATATTTTTTGCCATTATACGTACCTAAAAGAACATTTTTAAATCCTTGATAATTGGTTACAATATCTCGGTGAGTGTTATCTGAAAAGCACGAATGTTCATCCTCTTCACTTGGAGTTAACACTGCAACAGCAATTCTTTCATTGGCAAGTTCTGATTTGATAAAAACACCCATTCCAGCAAGAATTTGTCGCAGTGCTTGCGTTGAATCAATGTTTTTATCGTCTGCTTTGTTTAGTAATGCAGCTTTATACAATCCTGTATTGCCATTAACATCATTGCTCCATGCACCAGAAACAATTTGTAAATCTTCAACCAATTTTGCCGTTACTGCTTTTAAGTACGCCAAACGTCTTGGTGCAAATTCATCCGTAGTAAAATCACTTAAAGGTCGTTGACCCGCTGTTTTAGCACCATTTGTTATGCTGTCTTTCATAAAGTTTGAATAATCTTGGTCTTGTCCCCACAATAAAAACTCAATGGCATGATACCCTGTACTGACATTGGCTTCACCACCATTTTCATTTAACTGGCTTAACGCATCTTTTGTAATGGTTGTCACATCAATAGGTGTGGCTTCTTCTCCTCCTGGATTAAACAGACCCACCGTATCAATAATATTGCCACTGGTTTTCTTTCCTTGTGCATCGATGGTATAATCAATCATATTCTCATCCAATGGCCAAGCATTGATTTGTCCTTCTAAAGCACCATACGCTTCAGCGATCCACCCCTCTTCTGCATCGATTGGACCATTAGAAAGTCTGAAAATCTCAGTTTGCCCATAACTCTCTCTGGCGTCTAGCCATGCTTGTTTGGCATTGTCTAATCCCAATTGTGTTGGATTATTAGCAAACGCATTAACAGCTGCTTCTAATACTTTGGCATCATTTAAAGCATCGCTGTAATTGGCTGTTGCAACATTTGCATAAGTACTTAAAACGGTTTGCTTAGTTGGTGTGGCAACGCTCACCTCATTTTTTGTACACCCTGAGATCAATAGTGCCGCTGCAACACTGATACTTGAAAGAACTAATCGATATTGTTTCATTATATTTCCTTAATTGTGATAGTAATTATCATTGTGATTTGAAATTAAAACATAGATTAACTTTAATTTAACTTAATATTGATAACAATTATTGATTTTTAAAAGGTAGTTTTTATGGGGTGTGTAAAGAATCAAGGGGTCAGAAAAGTGACTTCAACCCTTTGATTAGCTTATTCATATCTTCATCGTCGCCTAATTTTTCTTTGATTTTTTCTTCGAGTTTTTCTTTGGCTTTATTTTCTAAAAGTTTTGACGCATCAATTTTTATATTAGGACTTTTGATGTTTCCAGTGATTTTAGATGCCACTTCAAGTTTTTTAATTTTTAAATTAAGGTCAGCATCAATGGTTTGAGCTTCTAAATCAACCCTACTTTGAGGCACATCAATTGAAGTATATGCACTCTCCATCGCTACAACAGAGTCTATGACTTTTTGATTGATTTGACTTTGAATATCCACGTTTTTATAAATCTCTTTGGTCAAATCAAATCGAGCAAGGGTGTTAACCATCGTAGAAAACTGATTTTTCAAAAATTGTCCATTGGATAAGTTTGCACTTAATACCCCTTTTTGAGTGACTAAATTATAATCCAACACCGCATTGGCTTTTGAATCAAAAAAGGAAGGGTAGAGCATCATTTTTGTTAATTCTACAACATCAATCGCATTAATTTTGGCATTAAAATCATCATTAAACAGGGTAAAATTGACTGTACCATTAAGGGTGTTACTTATCCCCGTAACCTCTAAATCTTTGGCTTTTTTAATTTCACCATTGAGTTTAATATCACCTAAAAGTTTCATTTGAGTTAAATCATACAGATGATTTAAATCCTCAACCACCACTTCATAATCACTTTTAATGGCATTATTCTTTAAATCAATTTTTGCACTGTTTACTGTCAAATTTGCCACAGATGTTTTAAAATCAATGTTGTTATCAATTAAAAAAGGCTTGAGCAGTGTATTGATTTTTCCTTCAAATTTTTTTGGGCTTAACAGTTTAAGTTCAAATGCTTCATTGACTGTGTTATTATGAAGTCCTCCTTCATAAATCGTTGTAACCATTTTTCCTGCAAGGTTTTCAAGCGAAATATCGGTAATATTTCCTTCAATATCTATTTTACCTTTAGCATATAAAGGTTGATTTAAAGTATGCAAAAGTTGTTCAATATGCAGTTGTTTAAATAAAAAGTCAATGTTGGTTACTGCAAAGTTTTTTAGGACAACATCGTATTTGGAACTGCTTCCAAAAAGATCAGTTATTCCATTAATAAGCAGTAAATCTTTGTTGCCTTTAATCTCTCCGTTGGTTGTAAATTTGCCATTAAGTTTTTGATTGACAAACTTCTCTAATTTGGATAAATCGGTGATATTGACAAAATATTTTAAATCCAGTTTTAAAGAAAAAGGGGAAATGTCTCCTGCTATTTGAATGGTTGAAGTCGTGTCAATATTGGCTTTAATACTTAATGTATCCAAAGAGAGAACAAATTCATCAAATTTAAAATTCACCACCCCTTTTTCATTGACTTTTGTTTCAATAAAGGAGGACACTAAACCATTTCCAAACGAAGTGAATAAAAAGAAATATGCCGTTGAAATATTCAAAACAATAAATAGTCCAAGCCCAATAAACAGTTTTTTCATAAATAATCTCCTTACAAAATAAAGCTTAATTATACAAAATAAAGATTAACCAACTCCTAATTTTTACATAAACTTGACAAAGTTTTCAAAAAGCCATAAAATTGTAATTCATTTTATACACAAAGGAGTTACAATGAGATTAAAAATAATCACAGTAGCACTGCTAGCAGCAGTCAGTTTATATGCAGGAAATTATAAAGTTGATACCTCTCATTCCAAAGTCGCTTTTAAAATCAAACATCTAATGATAAGCAATGTTACAGGACATTTTGATGAGTTTAAAGGCACGTTTCAATACGATGAAAAAACGGGTGTTTTAAAAGCATTAAACGGAGAAGTCAGTGTAAAAAGCATTAATACTGCCGTTGAAAAACGAGACAATCACTTAAGAAGTGCCGACTTTTTTGATGTCAGTAAATTTCCAACCATGACGTTAGAGTTAATTCGAGCCAATGACCAAAGTGTTGAAGCCAATTTAACCATAAAAGGTATCAGTAAACATGTACTTTTTGAGTTTGAAAACGGAGGAAGTGCCATTGCCCCCAACGGTGTTAAAAAAGCAGGTTTTTCAATGAGTGCAAAAATCAATCGAGCCGATTTTGGTTTGACATGGAACAAAGCCTTAGAAACAGGTGGTGTGGTTGTTGGTGATACAGTTCGTATTAGCATTGATATAGAAGGCGATGCTTTATAATATGTTACTTTTTGAAATAAATTAAATTTTTTTATTTTTATTGTCAAAAAAACAGTAGCATAAAGCTTTTTTAAAATTTATTGATGTATAATCTCGCCTAACAAAGTGTTAAGTAGGGATACGCAAGCCGAACGGACTTTGGAAAACAAATAATAAGGAATATAGAATGAAAAAAATCGTTCTTTTAATGCTGGCTCTTGCTGGTGCAGTATTCGCTGCTGATGAAGCGGTTGTAAATGAAACGTTAAAAGCTTACTCTGTAGTAGCTGCTGGTATTGGTTTAGGTCTTGCTGCACTTGGTGGTGCTATTGGTATGGGTAATACTGCTGCTGCAACTATTGCTGGTACTGCTAGAAACCCAGGTTTAGGTGGAAAATTAATGACAACAATGTTCATTGCATTAGCGATGATCGAAGCACAAGTTATTTATGCACTTGTTGTTGCAATGATTGCATTATATGCAAACCCATTCCTTTAATAGTTAGTTCTATTACAGATTGATACAAAAAAGGTTAAGATTTTACTCTTAACCTTTTTTATTTTATGCAATTTTAATTTTAATTCGCTATTATTCAATTCTTAAAACGCGGCTGTGGTGGAACGGTAGACACGCTACCTTGAGGTGGTAGTGCCCCACGGGTGTGAGAGTTCAAATCTCTCCAGCCGCACCACACATTTTACCTTATGGGGACGTAGCTCAGCTGGGAGAGCACAACGCTGGCAGCGTTGGGGTCGTCGGTTCGAACCCGATCGTCTCCACCATCAAAATTACTACTAAATACTCTTAAACACGGACTTTATCATTAGCATTTTACTTTTAATTACTTTTGAGATATACTTAAAATATTAAAAATACTGTTAAAATCTTGCGGTAAAATTTGCGGTAAAGTGTGATAATGAGAAAAAACCTAATTAAAACTAAATTTCCTGGTATCTATTATGAACAAGACTCCTTGACAAAAGTTAAAACATATATTGCACGAATTAATATTGCAGGTGTAATTAATACTGAACAAATTGTAGGTTATTCTAATGATGCTATTAAAACAAATCCGTCAATAGCTTATGAAAAACGTACAGAACTTATAAATAAAATTAAAAATGGTGAATCAATAAAAAAAATTGAGAATCCAAGATTAATTGATTTTTTCAAAGAGTATATTGAATATAAAAAATCTCAAATTTCAAATGGTAAGATTTATCTCTATGAAAAGTTTTTTTACAAACATGTTAGTGAAAAACTACAAAAGAAAAAAATCAAGGATCTACAAAAAGATGATTTGCAAAAAATCATCAATACTATGGTTGATGAAGGTTATAAGCCATCAACTATTTTAACTTTAAAAGATGTATTTGGTCCAATGTTAAGTTATGCATTGGAATTAGATTATGTTGAAAAAAATGTAGCAAAAGGTTTGCAGTTTCCTAAGTTTGATAGAAATAGATATTTTACACTTGATGATGATAAAGCAAAGCTTTTATATAAAGAAATATTAAATATTGCGGATAATCAAATTAGAGCAATGTTCTTGTTTTTATTAAGAGGAAGAAGAGCAGGAGAGGTATTGTCTTTAGAATGGCAAAATGTTGATTTAAAGAATAATAAATACACTATTATTGACTCACAAAGCAAAATAAGAAAGACTTTGACATTTGTATTAGATGAAGAGTTAAAAGAAGCATTAGAGTGCTTAGAAGTAAAAACAGAGGGATTAGTATTTCCCTCACCTGTTACTGGTGAAAAATATTACTCATTTCCTAAAAGACAATGGAATAATTTAAAAAAGAAGTGTGGAATTGAAAATATGAAGTTACATGATTTTAGACATCTTCTTGGATATACTCTTATCAATAATAATGTTCCAATTGAGCAAGTATCAAGAGCACTTGGACATAGTAGAATTTCAACGACTCAAATTTACAGTAATCAAAAAGAAAAAATGGCAGCTGCTGCAGTTGATAGTTATTTAAAATTGATGAAGTAGTTCAAAAGAACATAATGAAGTTTTGGGCTGATTGGCTTGATAAATAGTTAAAAATCGATGTGAGGTAGGTTATCTTGATTAATAAATTTAATAAATTTCTTCTTTGGTTAGGTTCTACAATAGGTTTGTTTGTAGTTATAATAACATCATTGTATTACTATTTCAATAATGATATTTCATTGGAATATATAAAACCATTAGAACGTGGATATAAATTTCAATTAGTCAATAATACATTATTTAGTCAAAGGATTGATAGTTTTAGAGTTCTTCCTGATTCTAGCGTCAAACAAAATTTAGTTTTTCAAACTACAGAAGATATTAAGGTAAAAACTACAAAAGACGGAGTTATTATACCAGGAGGAAATCAATCATATATGCCTGCATTAGAATATACTGGACTTGATGGAGTAACAATTGGTTCAGGGGTGTTAAAGTCATTCAGGTTACCGCCATTGAGTTCTAGATATTATTTAAAACCATTATATGCAATATTTAAAATAAAATACACATATTCTTCTACTAATTCAATCTTAGATTTGATTGATAAAATATTTTTCAAACTTGGATATCTAAAAAAAGAAAAAACAATTCGATACTTAGTAACAAAAAATGAATGGACAGAAATTTCAAATGATGATAAAGTAAATATATTTGACATCATTTGTAACGAAGAAGATATGCGTTATGAAGAGCTATGTAAAACTCAAATTTAGTAAGGGTTAATAATGTAATTAAAAAAGGTAGTATAAAAAAAATAATAATAACTGAAAATAAAGAAGAACAAATATATAAATAGAAAAGGATTTAAATGACAAGACAAACTCATTCTACTATACTTAGTTATTCTACAGTTAGAATAGAAACTATAAAAAAAGATGGAACAAAAAGTACTGGAACAGGATATTTCTATGCATTGCGCTATGATCCAAAAACGAATAGGTCAATCAAAGCAATAATTACGAATAAACACGTAGTGAGAGATTCAGAAAAGGGTTTTTTCACTATTAGTACTACAGATGATTATAAAACTGTTAATCACAATCAACATATTAGAATTCCAATTGATGATTTTGAAGAACATTGGCTTGGTCATCCTGATAAGAATGTTGATTTGTGTTTTATGATGATTGCACCTATAGAAGAAATACTTAAAACACAATACGATAAAAAGCTTTTTTTTTACCCAATTAATTCAAGCATGATGCCAACTAAAGAGCAATTAAATAATTTATCTTCCTTGGAAGAAATTTTAATGATTGGTTATCCAAATGGAATATGGGATGAATATAATAATAGACCAATCTTAAGAAAGGGAATAACAGCAACACACCCAAGATATGATTATAACTCAAAAAAGGAATTTTTGATTGATGCAGCATGTTTTCCTGGTTCAAGTGGTTCACCTGTTTTTATAGTAAATGAAAGGGGATATTATGAGAATGGAACATATTTTATGGATAGGAGTAGAGTATTATTTTTAGGAACTTTGTATGCTGGACCACAGCATCCAATTATTGGTGACATTGGAACTATTAAAAGTACTACATCCACAAAATCAGTATCTCTTTCAAGGGTACCTAATAACTTAGGTTATATTATTCGATTTGATAGAGTATTAGAACTTGAACAACTTGAAATTCTTGATAATCCAATAATTCAACTTTCAGAAATTGATAGAACTAAATATCCCATATAATATAATGTTTAATGTTTTGAAAATATAAGTCGAATAAAAAAGGAGCGAAAATGATAATTAATGAAATGTTTATTAACAAATTAAGAGACACTTATGAATGTAAAGGAGTTGAGTCTATTCTTCCTCAAAACTTAGATAATGAGATTATAATTCAATATATCAAAACCTATGAAAAGTTTGACCAAGGAGATGCAAATTTACTCGAAATTTTATTTTTAACTTTATTTGCACTTTGGTTCACAAAAAACAATAAGATAGAAGCCAAAAATATTGATTTAAGTATTTTTTATACATATCGTTACTACTATCAGTGTTTAAAGTTTTCATCGAAAATTTAGTATAAAAAAATCCGAATATAAAGGTAATTATTCAGAAAAAACTGACAAATACGGATTTTTTTATACGTTTATCAGTTTTCTGAATAAACTTTTTGAAGCATTACTTCATAAATATAATTAGCAATTCTAGCTCTATACCATTCATATGGCTTTGGATTATCAACTAATGTATTAATCCCTTCATCATTTTCTTTTTCATAGAACTGTTCTGTAGTCTGAATTTTGTCGTATAAGTGCTCAATAGTATAAGTAATGTTATATTGGATATATTTATTTAGAAAATCTTCTGTTTTACAATAATTCTTTTCAAGAACATAATAGATATCAAAAATATCTCTATATTTTTTCCTATTCCAAAAAGCCATAGTTTTCATATAAATAATAGTTTCTAATGAAGCTACTTTTAAATTAGTATCTTCATAGAATGTATAATTGTCATTATTCCATACTTCAACATCTAATATATTAAAAGGAGGGGTAAAGAATTCTACCTTGACGCCATCTAAATTAAATTTCATGTATGAGTTATTAATATCTTCTCCATCATTTAATGCACATTCTTTCATTGTAATATCAAGATCAACTTGTTCAGCATTATACTTATTCATCATGAGTTTAATTTTTTCAGGTTCTAACGTTAAACATGCGAAATCTAAGTCCTCTGATAATCTATGTTGTATATGATAGCTTAAAGCTGTTCCTCCAACAAAACGAATATCATTTTCTTCAAAGAATTTATCTAGTGAAATTACATCTAAAACTTCTTTTGTTTTGGGTAGCATTTAAAACCTTTTTTTGATGTATTTTATGTGTTGATTGAAAGATTTCAGTAGTTTTATATCTTTTTGCTTGAGAATATACGGCTTTAATCTACTTTCACCAAAATATTTAATTAATAACATTACTCTTCTTTCGGTCCAACTTTTGAGAATAATATTAATAAAAGTCATTACTTCATATGTATGTCCATCTTCTACACTATAAAAAAGCTCATCTCCAAACACTTTTTTGTCAAGTGTAATTTGTTTTTGACTAGGCTTGATAATTGGATCAAGAAATTCATTTTCTATATTGTTTTTATCAGAATGATTGACTCTTCTTTTTTCTTCATTAAATTCAAAACCATCTAAAAATTTATTGAATTGGTCTTGTTTATTAAGCTTAATAAGAATTTGAAGAAAACCTTCAAATGAGATTTTCCCTGATTGTTCGAAGTTTTTATAGGTTGGATATTTGATTTCAACAAATTCTGCAAACTCTTTTTGAGTTAATTCTAATCCAATTCGTTCTGCACGAATTTTTTTACTTGTAGCTAATAAAAGTTTATTGACATTTTTGGAAAATATTTTCAAAGGAAACATTATTAACCTTTTATTATTAATATTTTATTTTAAATGATAAAATAATATCAATTATATAATAATAAAAGTGTTGTGTCAATATAATTGTCATTAAATTAGCAATTACAATTTATTTTTAAAATATTTAATATTATAAATTAAAGTATTTTTTCTTTTAAGCCTTTCATCTCATTTGGATCAAAGAAACCACTAGTAGTTACTCTAAAAATTGAACCATTTTGTAATACATCGTCATTATCAGGTGAAATGTCTATAGATAAAGGTGACCAGTTTGATCTATCTTCTTCTTTATGTTTACTTATAATAAATGAATTATTACCAATACAGTCCTCAACTGCCAAAGCATATAAAAGATTACTTGATCGATCAAGAGTAAACTTAAATTGTACTACTTTAATTCCTACTGTCATAATAATCTTAGGAATATGTACAATTTGTCCTTGATTTAGAACCATTAATATTTCACCTTTTTCTTTAAAAGGCATATCAACATTAATTTGCAGATATCTAGTGCAGTCTTCACCCTTATTTATCAAAAAACTATTATTGTTAACTACAGATTCAAGACCATGTGAAGATGCTTTTTCTAAATATTTTTCAAGTGTTACCCCTTTCTTTTTATGAGTTGATAATATTTGATTTTCAATAGCAACAAATTCATCCATTTGTCCTGTATGTGGATTTTTAAATTTTGTTTTATAAGTTTTAATATTTTTAGAACCAATGTTTAATGGTATGTTTTGTTTAAATTCTTCATTCGAACCTATGATTTTTGAAGCCATTGTATTTTGTAAATCAATAGATAAAATAGTTTTGGAAAACATTTGAATGTAAAATTCTATTACTTTACCTGGTTTACCCCATTCATCCTGACTTAAATCCCTAATAATATAAATATCAATATTTTTAGCTCTTGCATAAGTCTCTGCTCCTGATTGATATCCTAATGTAGTAAAGATAACACCCTTTGATGCATTTAAATCATCCATGCTAGCATACATATTTTCTATTTGCTGGCGCTTTACTTTTTTATTCCAATATTTACATTCTATTAAAGTTGAATATTTATAAGGTCCTTTTGAATGAGTAACATAAACATCGATTTGTCTTGGGGCTCCTGATGAGCCAGTTAGAGTAACATCTCTTTTTACTTCAACGTCATCACTTTCATGAATTTCTTTTACGAACTCTTCAAATCCACCCCAGTTAGATACTATATCTTGTAAATTTGCATTCATTTAATATTACCTTTTATATTTATCAGAAAGAATATTGTAACTCGATTTTTAATTAAATCTTTCTTTTAATGTTTTCTCTAGACTACTCAATGAAGAATAAAATATTACATTGTAATCTTTAATATCAAAATGCAATTTTGTTCCTTCTTTTGCAAGTAATATAACTTCTTTATTATGCCCATGCGCATATCCTAACTCATAATACACATTAGGTCTTTCTTCTGTAATATCACAAATGATATATTTTGAATTTCTTATTCCATTAATTATTAAAGGTGTGATTTTACCTGAATGATTTGTATCATCTACCCTAGTTGCATTTATGTTTTTTTCATTACATGCTCGCTTTATTGCATTTAATATATCATCTTCTTCGGGTTTATTTTTAATTGCCATAATTACAAATGCATTGTTATTGATATCATCAAAAGTTTTCTCATCTCGAGTAATTAAAAATGTTCCTGCTGTGCCGATAGATGATGACCAATTTCCTTCTATTAAATTATCATCTTTAAGAGTACCAACAGTTTTTACAACTCCTAAGGAAACATTTGCAATGGACATATTTGCAGGTAATCCATTAATAAGTACATTTGTGCTTTGCTGCATCTGTTGTGCTTCTGTTAGTGGATGCATTACCATTTCAACTTTATCATTTTGCAATGTTCCTTCGAAATAATAATTTGCGACTCCTAAATCTAAGTCATTTATGTGTAATTTTCCAAAAATTTTGTTTTTATACTGTGCAATTTCAGTATGGATATTCCCTTTGTTTGTTCCTATTATTTTTCCAGACCAGTTTCCTGCTAAATTCATATGTACCCTTTTCGTAGAATATTTTAATTATATCAAATTATATTATTTAAGTAACTTTCTAATTTGTAATTAAATTAACAAAATCATCTTTTCTTTGTAAATAAGTATTATATAAATCTTTAAAAGTTCCACCTACATATGAGATTGAATTTTTAGGACTTTCTACTTCAAAATAATCTAAATGTTTTTTGAGCATTTCTTTAGTGATGTCTTTATAGAAAGGAATAGCCATATCCTGATATATAAATACAAAACTAGGTTTTGTATCTTGAAACATCTTAATTAGTCCGTTATCATCTGTTGCCATAAACGGATAAATATTTAATTTACCATAGATATATTTTTCCAATGATGTTAGTGCAATATCTCTTCCTGTATTATCTAAATCACGCATATATTTTTCTAGCTTACTAATTTCTGGAAAATTTACAACTTTTTCAAAAAAAGGATGACCTGGTTTTTCACAAAAAAGATATAGTATGGCTTTTAATCTATTTTCTATAGGTATATTTGCCTTTCTCATTTCATTATAAACATAATCTTTTATTTTATTAGGCGCTTTTCCAAATTTATATCTAGCTTCTAGCATACTAATTAAAAAAATATGGGCAGAAAAACCTAATGTTCCATAGTATTCAATGAGCGGATTAGTAGCATTAATAATATTATTGATAAATTTTTTATCTAGTTTTTCTTTAAATAGCCCTTCTTTATGTAATATTTTAAGTGTTTCAAAAAAACCAGCCTGTATCTCATTTTTATTTTTTTTATTAAGCTTATAATTTATACCAAAATCTCTTAATCCATGCATTACTGTTTCGAAAATATATGGAGCAATATCAATATTATTTTCATCTGAAATAATTTGTTTATATAAATCTTTGTATTTAGGGTTATTATTGGTAACATATCTTGCAAAAAAAGATGCGGCATTACTATCTAAAGCATAAGTGTAATCTATGTTTTTTAAATATCCTAAAGTATGTTCATTGTTAATTCTACTTAGAGTATACCCATCAATGATTTGGAACTTACTATAATCATAGAAAGGTTGTGTTTCAAAACTATCAACTTTAATACGCGGAATTTCTCCTTCATATGCTAAGTTACATTCAGAATCATATTCTTTAACTATTTGAATTTTATATTTTTTCATAAAATCTGCATAATCTTTTAATGCATTAGCAATATTAGAAGTTGTTATTTCCTCTAGGTTTAGCAACTTATCTTGAATAAAAAAAACACCTTCTTCTTTGGGGTAATCATCACTAATAGGTTCTCGGGCAAAAATCATTTTAGTATCTCCATTTTTCATTTGCTCAGTCACTTCATCTATAAATTGAAAAGGATTTTTTCTAAACTTTTCATAATCATATTGTGTAATTACCATAGTAAGTTCCTTTTTTTATTGTAATCTTATCAGATAATTCTTTTATCACTAAGATTAATTGCAAATTGCAATATTTATTTAAAGAATTGTCGCCTTAGCGAACAACGAGGTGTTAAATTGGGTATAAATTGCGTTAGAAATTTGTGACCACATTTGACAAACTCGCTCCCCCTTATTTTAATCCCCTTTTTTATTCCTCTTATACAACACTAAATTATATACAATAGATATTTATTTGTTTATATAAGATTTTATACAATATTTTATTTGATATTTATAGTTATTAGTGATATAATAAGATATATTAAAATATTAAATCAAAATAAGTAAGATATAAGGTGTATAAATGGATTCTTTAGCATTAGCAAAAAAAAGAGCACAAAAAGAGCAAGGTTTAGGTAGAAGATCTAAACTAGATGAACATATAAAAGCTATTGACTATCTATTAAATGAAGAAAATTTTAGTTTAAAACAAATTCAAACTTTTTTAAAAGAAGATTGTAAGTGTGAAGTTTCTTATTCTAATTTACAAGGTTTTTGTAAAAGAAGATTTTCAAATAAAGATGATAAACAAATTGAAGTTGAAAAAGATATAGTTATTGAAAATAAGTTTGATGACAATAGAAAGAGTAAGCCAAAAGATCCATTTGAAAATTTGAAAAAATAAAAATTTTTAATTGATATGGAAAAGATAGGATTGAGTAAAAGTTAATATTAAATATATAAAGGATTAAAATTGGAAAGCGGATATAGATGCTCATATAATGAAATTAAAGATGAAGAGGTACTTTCTTATAATGGAAGAAAAATAATTACTGGAGAAGGATTTAATTGGGGTTACTCAGGTTCTGGACCACAATATATGGCCGAAGCTATAATAAGTCATTATACTAATAATAATTACAAGGAGCAAGATTGGAAGAATTTGTTAAGAGATGTAATTGATCCTGCAGATAGAGAAAAGGATTTATTTATTAGTGAATATCAAGTCGCAAGACAGGTTAGTAAATCACATAATCTAAGTAAATTCCAAATTATAGAACAATATGTAAATGAATATGCTAATCATAGAAAAGAAATATTAGATTGTCCTTTAGATTTTGCATATTTAGTTAAAAACTATTTAGATGAAAAATTGTATGAGCCAACAAAGTATATAATATTTAAATATTTAGATGAGTATTTTAAAAATGATTATTCTCCTTCAATTCATCAGAAGAAAAACAATACTACTGAAAGACAAGAAGTATTAAATGCAATAAAAATAATGTGTAATCATTTTGATATTAAAAGTAGTGAAGTTTTTTAATCATGAATATTATGTAGTGAAATATTTTATATTATGTTTAACAATAAAAAATGAATATATCAATTTCTAAACATGCAATTAAAAGAAGAAAACATTACACTCCAGTAGATGAAAAAATGTTACTTGATTTAGTAAAACAAATTGATGAAAAGTATCACATCTCAAAAAAAGATAATAACGCATATAAAATAGCTCACAATGGTGCAATTGCAATCATTAAAAAAACTGACGATTCTTTACTTTTAATTACTGCATATGGTTTCAGCAGATATGACTATAAAATTGGTAATGTAAATTTTAAAGTCTCTATAGCTCTATCCATACAAGAACGAAAGAAAATTAGAGAAGACAACAAAGGCATAATTCATAAAATATATAGAGTAAACTTTTTAGGTAAAAAAGTTGAATGTGGTTCAATATCAGATATTTTAAAGAGTAAACTCTCAAAAGATAAAAAACAAATTGATAATTTTAAATATAAAATAGTTTTAGATGGAAAGCTATTCATAAAATTTCAAAATATTCCTATGAAACACTATCATTTGTACTTTAATGATTTTGATGAGATATATAATATTGTACATTTTGAAAATAATGTATTTATATTGAATGACTTTAGAAGAAATAATTAATAAATTGTATAAAATCTTATAAATATTATACTAAAACTTTTAATAACTATTATTATCTTGTTAATAAAAGATAATATCATATAAAAATACTTTGATAATAGAAATATATAGTTTAGTAACTTATTTTTTTAATCAAAAAGGTACTTAAAATAAGGTGGAGCGAGTTTGCCAAACATGGACACAAATTTCTAACGCAATTTATACCAGTTTTACAACTCTTAATCACAAAACAGATTAAAATTATGAGAAAAGTAATTTTTATGTATAATAGTGAAAAAGGTGAAATTATATGAATTTATTTGTTTATAGAATAGCCAAAGGACATGAAGGTGGGATTGTAGAAGATTCATGCCCGACAAACTTTAATGAATTATATCAAACATCATTAAAAGAGGAATTAATTAATACAAAATTAGGACTAATTCCATATGATACAAATAATTATATAGAATTTTTACATCGTGAACTTTGGCAATGTGGTAAATTAAGACAAGGATGGGGGATTGAAGGCTTAGACCTTAGTGGTGTAAATAATGAGAGTGATGATGAAAGAAACCGTTGGATTAAAAGTTATGTAATAGGATTAAAAAAATATTGGAATATTGATCCATTAAGTCCAGAAAGTGGTTATAGTATAAATCATTTACCCTGCCATGAAGCTGCAGGAAGAATGAAAATGCTTTCTTCTGTAATGCTAGATACAAAACCAAAAGATATAATTTTTATTCCTAAACACTCATTTGAAAATCATCATGATGATTTTCAATTTACTGTTTGTGAAGTTGTGGGCCCTTATTATTTTGATTTAAATAAAAATTATGAAGATTTTGGACATGTAATAAGTGTTAGAAACCTTAAAACATTTAAATATTCTGATTGTCTAATAAATGGTAAAGATTTTTTAGGACAACATCAAAAGGCAGTCTCTAAGGTAAAAGATAGTTATGCAGTCCATAATAAACTTTTAAAATTTATCAAGACTGATTACCTTCCTTATATTGATTAAAATACCTAATTATAAAATGATTATAGTCTTCAACAGTTAAATCAAGCTTTGTAGTTCCATTGATATAACCATCAAAATTTAACCTCTTAAATTGAACTTCTGAAACTGGATGCTCTTTAACTGCAGTTTTGATTTTTGATATTCTTATTTTAAAATATAGGTTCTTTTTATACCTGGTATATTCATCATTTAAATGCTCATTTAAAAACTTCATATAAGTAGTATCAGATACACTAAATTTGCCTTGAGTATTTTTATAAATATAGTTTAACTGTTGTGGTATGGTATATAGATTTTTTAATAAATCTTTTATTACTTCTATATTTGAAAGTAATATATCTGCTTTTGTTTTTTTAGAACTCATTTTTACTCCTATTTTTTTATTTCAAAATGCAATCTTTTTTATAAAAAAGAAAGATTGATGTTATAATTTATAAAAATTACAAAGGCTACGATATGGAAGAGTTAGAACCAAACTATGAAGTTCAAGTATTCAAAAAAGGTGAACACCATTGTATAGATAGTTACTATACATATAGTGATAATGAAACTACTGCATTAAGTGAAGGAATTGAGCATTTTAAAAGCTCTTTCTCAACTTCTTCTTATGATTTTGTAGTAGAATATTGCGGAGAACTTCAAAGCGATAGAGCTTATGAAATGTCTCTTGATTCAAATTTTTAAAAGGACCTTTTTATGATTAAAAATTTAGATTTACTAAAAAATATGCCTTGTGATATTAATGCAGATCTTAAATTAGCAAATGAAAAACTTCTTGAGCTTGAAAACTCTAATTTACCAGAACATGAAAAAGAACTTCAAATAAAAGTTTTAAGGGATATTATTAGAAATATAAAAGAGATTTCTTAATATCTCTTTTACCTGGTACTATTTATACCTCAATTTGTCTAATATTAACCCATACACCAAATCCACTTTCATTCGGATATCCAAATGGACTGCAAATACATTTAACATTATGCTCTTCATACTCAAGTTCTTCATGAGTATGGCCAAATATCCAATATTTCATAGAACCATTTTTTAAATACTCTTCTCCTTCAAAAGTAAAGAATGTATTTGTTTGATTATTTTGAAAATTTATATTTATATTTTCATCTTTGCATGATGGATTTATATGAGTTATCATTACATCACAATTTTTATAAATTGCTTCAATTTTAGGTTTCTCAATTTCAAATATATCATTAAAATTTTTTATACCAAATATAAATTTAGAATCATTCACACAGTTATGCCACATTTGATTAGTTGATTTAACTGAAAAATCTTCATTTGGGAATTTTCTCTTTAAATAACCATCGTTATACCAAGAATCACATCCACCAAATTTAATTCCCTCTATTTCTATTACATTTCCATCAAGACAATATAGATTTTCTTCATTATTGATTTTTACTCTCATATCTTCAGCTCTTGCAAATGAATCTTTAAATTGAAGCTTTGAATCTTTATCAACTAAGTAATAATCATGATTTCCAAGAATACAGATTATATATTTATAGTAGTGTTCTTTAAGGTATTTTAATACTTTTATATTTTGATGATCATAATGTCCAATATCTCCTGCAACAATAAGAACATCACCCATTTCTCTATTATTTTTTTTAAAGATAGGATCATATAGTTTTTTTATTTGTTCATCTACTATTTTTTCTTTAGGATTAAAATAAAAATCTATATGAAAATCACTTAATATATCTATTTTCATCTGACTATATTCCTGTTTTATTTATTATAACAATTCTTTCTTTTTACTCTCATACTCTTCTTGAGTAATTGCACCTTTTTCTTTTAACTCATACCAATAGTTCAAGTCATACTTTTTTGAACCATAAGATTTATTTTCAAAATCTGCATTTTTTTGAGCTTCCATATATAATAAATCTCCCATAACATTTTTATATATTGGTAATCCTAACTTTTTTCTATTTTTTCTTATTCTATACTCTGTAATTATAAATGGACTTGCAACTGTTAAAATTAATAGTGAACCATCTATTAATGCTGAACCACTTGAAAAAGGTGGTTGATTTTGTGGATTCATTATTAAAGCTCCAACAATGATTAAATAGAAGAATAAAAAACCAAAAATATAAGCAATTATTCTTATAAAAAAACTAGCTGCAAATAAGCCATTATGATTGTAGTGTGTCATTTTAAAACCTTTAATTTTATTTTTTATATAAAGAGAAAATAGAATCTATTAGATTCTACTTCCCCACCCAGTTGATTCATTTTTCATTGATTCTATTGCATTATCAATTTCTCTACTTCCTTGAACTTCAATCACTTCAAAAAGTGTACTGTGTAAAGTAACTATGATTTTGTAGATAATAATGATACTAAAAACAGCAATTGCAATTTCAATAAAACCATCAAATACATAGATCTTTAATTTAGCTAACCATTCTCCATTTGCTAAACCTAAAGTCCAAGTACTATTTTCAACTCCCTCATATTGTAAATCATTATTCTCAAGCATTCCAATAATGATTTTTTTACCAAAAATATCTCCAATAGTGTGTATTAAAGAACTTGCAGTAATTGCTAACCAAACAGATAATACAAATATTGGAAGCTCTAACATAGTTGCAAATATTTTCATTGTAAATCTTGATATTGCTTGAACATTTTCTCTCGCAAACATAATAGGCATCATGAATAAACTAGCAAAGTGAAAACTAAATATTTTAATTAGGATGATTACAAATCTAAGTAATCCAATAATGATAATTCCTATAATTGGACTTAGTGCAAGAATTGTTTTTGAAGTTTCATAAGCAAACCACATACCAATTGCACTTCCTCCTGCAGTTCCAACAACTCCACCTGCTATAGCTCCAACAATTGCACCGATTCCAGTGGGTGCTGCACCACCACCTCCAATCATTGCTCCAACTTTTCCACCGTTTTCACTAATAACTTGAAATACTGTTCCTGCACCTGGTACAAAAAGATAAGGAATTGAGCTCATAATCATATGAGCACCCATAGAGTCTTTTTTAACTTCTTTGTTAAGTTTTTCTAAAACTTCACTTCGTTTGGTTTTATATAATCCACCTATAAATTCTGTTTGCATTTTACTAACAGGAAGTCCAAGAACTGCTAGATAACCCCAATCTCTATATAATTCATATTGGAATTTAATAATGCCTTCTAACATAGGAATTTTATTAATAGAGTTAGCTCCTTGCATATTTAAATCTTTAAAGCTCTCTTTATAATCTTTATACTTTTCATAGTTAGTTTGATGGTTGTAATAGTTTTTTCCACAAACACTTAAAGAATATTCTGGATAGTAATTATCAAGTGGGTTATTTGTATTAGTCTTACTTAAAATATTACTATTGTATGAACTATTACTCTTAACCTCTCCATCTTTTACTGAATAATAAAGTGTTGAAGTATTTCCTTTTATCTTACTATTTACATATGCCCATTTTTCACTTGTTGGAAATGGTTGATTAGGATCTATTGAGTATTGATGTTTTTGATCACTATCGAATAATCCATTATAATTATAAATATCATCTTTACAAATATCCCAGATTGTATTTGTAAAACCTGCTAACTTTTGATATTGTTCAAAACCTGCTGCAGTTTGAACTATTTGATCACTTGTTCCAATTCCTGCTTTTTCAATAATGGAATTAATTTCAGCATCAATAATAACTTTGGCTGCATCATTCGCCCAATCGGTAAACATGTAATATCCAGTTTTTTCAAATTCCTGATATTGTGTTTTCATAATATCGTATTGAGCTACTGTTTGGCCATTTTCATTTTTTATACTTTCACTAAAGCCTGTTGGAAAAAATAGCAGTATTCCTGCAACAATTCCAAAAGTATAAGGAGATACTTTTTCATGGTTTTGTTTATCTTCAACTTTTGAAGTAAAATGAGCAGCTACTTTATTTCCAATCCCCCAAATTCCAAAAAATGCTACAAGTAAAATCAAATACATCATCGAAATATCACTTAACCCAGTATATACTGAAAATAAATTTTCTGCATCAGTTAAAATGTACTCTCTATTATCAATAAATTGATTTGAACTGTTGTCATAATATTTTGATACAAAGTTCTCTTTTAATTGAAGCTTATTAGTACTACTTGTTGCTTCATAGTCAATAATATCAGTATCAGTTAAAACAGCGGCTGTTAAAAGCTCTGGGATAGTTAAATACTCTTTGTTTTGAGCATACTTAGTCGATTGATAAATATCATTTACTTTGTCTTGTAGGGGCTTAAATTGATTATTAACACTATGAATTAAATCTTTATTTTCTTCTTCCGCTTTTTTTAAATCAAGTGCAAATGCTTTTTGTATGTTTGGATAATATGTATCAAACAATCCTATTGGATTATATAGATCACCTTTTTTAGCAACCATACAAGTAACTATTCCCGATTCTGCATTAATATTATATATAGTTGCGGTCCATTCATCGCCAACAAAAGAACAAGTTAAATGCTCTTTGATATTTGATTTATTGATAGTTTCTGGAATATTTCTTGTTAGTTCATCTTGACTTACAATTATTCCTCTATTAATCAAAGAGGATGTATCAATAGCACTTAAATTATCTTGTTTATACTTCTGCATTTGCCCATTTCTAAGATCTTCTAAAACAATATGAGGATTAATCTCTGTGAATGCAAAAGAAGATGTTAAAAAAACAAGAAAGGGTAAAAATATCTTTTTCATTTTCACTCCTTATGATGTGTTTCCGCAGGAAACTCTTTATTAACTTTTCTATTTTTCCTTACAAAAAAGTCTAAAATCATAATCGTTATAAGATATATACCTGTGAAATATTTGATAGTTAAATCGTAATTAATCAAGAACTTAATATAAATCTCTTTTGTAGGATTATGTCCGTAAATATCAAAAAAAGCACTAATAAGAATATCTTCAATTATTAGATATAAAAAACACCATAAGCCTATATAAGATAAAATTCTAAAAAATATATTCATGTTTCTTAGTCGCCATTCTTGAAGCTTATTTTCTTTTATAAATTGCTTTTTAGTTTTTAATTCTTCCAGGTACTTATCTACATCAAAATCATAAATAGCTTCATAACTTGCAAGAGCTGTTACAAATATGATAGATGCATATTTGATAAACAATCCGCAAAAGATGATTAAAGTTTGGGCAAATACTGGAATTGAATTATATGCTCTAATATCAATTATAGAACCAATTTTTTCAATTAAAAACCATAAAGAAACAGTTATTAATATATAAAAAGAGTATCTGAAAATAAAACTTACAGATTTTAAACTTTTATATAAGAATTGACTTTTATCGAAAGTTGTAAGCCACAATAAGCCTAGTTTTTGTCCTACATTCATCTTAATACTCCTTGATTGTGTTTATATTTCTCAAGTAGAGAATGAGCTTCATTTTTTAATGATAGGTATTTTGCTTTATTCTCTACTAACCAATTTTCTTGATATTCAATTTCATTAGCAATATTTTTATTGATAAAATCAATTGGCATATCAGCACTTGTTATACCAATTGGATTTGTTTTTAACAGTTTCTGGTATTTTTCTTGTGATTGTTTTGTTTTAAGTTCTTGATTCTCTTTGTCTTTTTTTAATCTTTCAAGAGTTTGTAAAGTTTTTTCATACTCAAGAACAAACTCCATTTTAGATATTTCAGATTGAACATTTTTATTTGGATAATTAAAAACTCTAAGTGACTTTAAGCCTTCAAGATGTTGAAAGCTTAAAGTTCCTAAAATACCGATTAGAATAACTACAGGAATCCATTTGTTTAGATTTGGTTTTTTATTCATTTTGGATTTCCTACTTTTAACTTATTTATTTGCAAATACAGTAAAGGAAGTTTCTCAACTAGAGCTAGTCTATTTTTTGCTTTATTATCAAGAAGATAATTCTTCACTTTTACAAAAGTTTCAAGTAACTTTTCTGCATTTATACTTGTAAAATAAGGTGTTTTTTTATTAGCAAGAATATTTGCAACCTTTTCCATATTAGAATCTAAAGTTTCTAATTCCTCTACAATCGCTTGATGTTCATCCTTTGTTAAAACACGCATTACCATTTTTAACTCCTTAGCTAAATAGCCAAATAAGAAGAGAGAAAATAAATCCTCCACCTAAAAAACTTATTCCTGCATAAAGCAATAAGTTTTCATCCTTTAATTTTTTTGCATGAAGAGTAAAAGATTTAAGATTTATAAGTCCTGTTGAAATCGAAGTATTAAGTTCAACAAGTTTTTTAATATTTTTATCCTCAACAATACTGTTATTTATTGATTCGTTAAGGTCTGTAAACTTCTTTTGGATATCTTCTTGGATATCAGTTGTTACTTTGACTAATTCTTTTGATAACTCATCACTTAAAGTTAAAGCTTTTAAATCTAAAGTTCCAAGATAACTTTCAATCTTTTCTTTATTGTTTAATTCAAAATTATTGAATAGTTCAAGTGAGTTTTTAATAGACTCTGATACCTCTTGTAGTAATGCAATATTTTCATCTACTTTATCTTTGTTTTTTTCTATTGTATTTGCAGTACGATAGGCATTTTGATTAAGTAAGCTCATTACTTTCATATGGTTGTGAATCATTTCATTTGTATCGCTTAACTCTTTTATTAATCCACCGTCTTTATCATTTTTTAAACTGGCTAGCACTTGAAGTTGTAAGAATTTTAAAGTATCAATCAGTTCATCTGTTTGAGCTTTATCTATAGCTATATATTTACTATCCATAAAATACTCCTATAAAGATTTTTTAATTACTTGCAAATCTTGAACTAACTGTTCAACTCTTTTTGCAAACCTAAACATATTCATATTTTTTTTGAATACTTCTTCCCCTTTTTGATGCCACTCCATATGATATTTATTTTTATTTTCAATCAACTCTTTTGCGTTGAGATAACTATCAAGCAAGGCAGTTTGATAATGAGATTTTAAAAGTGAAAATATATTAGTATTGGGTACAAAAAATATATTGTCAAATTCTAACTGCTCATATCTTGAAGGAAGTCCAATTTCATGATCACCAAAAATTGAAGAAAATTGTTTTTGAATCTCTCTTTGTTCCATCGAAATACATCTGTTTAGAATAAGGTTTATAGTGGGATTCAAATCAAAACTTTTGATTATCTCAATTGTATTTTTTGCATTTTCAACTTGGTCGAAATCATCATTTAGAGGGATATAATAATTAAGTCCAGTCATATCATTTTGGGCAAGAGAACCTAATACTTTAACTGTATCATTGCCACCACCTGCATCTATCACATTGATTTTATTTTTATCTTGGGAAAAGCTGTCAAAATATACTTGGTCAAGTACATCTTCACTATCTTTTATTTGAATACTTTTAAACTCAATAAAATTAGATGAAATGGTTATCTTGTTATTATCATCAATCTCATATACTGAAATTTGCTTATCCTCTGAATGTAATAGTAGAGGTAAAATCATTGAACCCGTAATAGTTTTTCCAACTCCACCTTTTGTAGAGCATACGACATGGGTGTTACTTTTGACTTTTTTCATTTTAATTTTCCTTGATTTTTGTTGTTTCCTGCGGAAACAGTATTTAAATTGGCCGCTAAGCAGAGTTTCACCTTGTGAAAAAGCTTAGAGGAAACAAACGAAGTGCGTTAGGATAACCCCAATATTTGGAGCTTAATTGTAAGTTGAGAACTTTTTTAGTCTGATTTAAAGTTGTTTCCTGCGGAAACTTTTTATGTTTTTTAGTGTTTCCGCAGGAAACTAGACAATCAATTTCTTGATTTCATCCAGTTGTGCATAAGTACATTTCATTTTCAAGTTTTCTGCAATGATGCAAAAATCTTTTTGATTAATCTCCACATCACTAATCATAAATGATTTATTTTTGTAAACCATTTCTTTAGCTACTAATTCTCTAGCTTCATTTTTGATTTCATCTTTTAAAAAATCTTTGAAGTTTTCTAAAGTCATTTCATCATTTGCTAATAATGAAGCAAAGATTTTTTTCCTATGAAGTCTTTCACTTCTTTTAGGTTTTAATCCATCATCTTTTAACCAGATATAAAATCTATCAAAGAGTTTAATCTTTTGATTATCATCAACAACCATTTTCTTCTTCCTCTTCTTCTTTATTGGATATAGTTATCTATATAGTTATATGTGTCTCATTTTGAGACGGTTTTTGTCTCATTTTGAGACTGAATAATCTTACTTTGAGACTCTTGTCTCATTTTGAGACAACTATCTCAAGCATCTTTTTTTACCAATCTTAGCGATTCAAATTCATTCCACCATAATTGAGTAGTTCTGAGAAAGCCAGTATCATTATTCTTTTCAACTAATTCCTTTTCAATAAGTTTTTCAATTGATCTATATGTAGTGGCTCGACCTAGATTAAATTTTTTCCCTAGTGTTTCAATCTTTCCATAGTACCAACCAGGAAAAAAAGATTGAGGATTATGTGATAGTGTAAAAATTGCACTTGCTATACAATAGTCATTATTTGATAAATCATGCATGACTCTAGGATGATGCTTAATTGTTGTAAAATCTGCCAATTCGGTTTTTTTCATATAAAATACCCTTACTTTTATTTTAATAGTAAGTTAAAAACTAAGCTTCTATGTTGTAGTATTCACTTAGTTAAAGCCTTAAGTCGTTTTAACAACTCTCTCTTATTACTCGTCAAAGTCTTTTAAGAGGGAGTTTTATGCTGTTTCAGTATTTTTTGTCTCAACAATATTGTTGTTTAAATACTCCTCAACCCATTCACGCGTATATAGGCAATTACGCCCACATTTTGTGTATTTCAATTTTCGATGTAATCTTAGATTTCGTTGCGTTGTTTTATTGATTTTCGGAAGTCCATCTACCCCCTGTGCAAGTTCATCACTAGTGTAATATTTTTGCATTTTTGTATCCTTTCTTTAAATTTATTTTATATCTCTTTTAATCTATTTTTTTACGCTTTCCATTTTGTATTAACGACCTCATATGGTAGTTGACTATCAACCATATTTGAGATTTTGAGGATTTGAACAATTCTAAATTAAAAAACCAAGACAATATAATATAGCAATTACTGCTCTTTTATATATATTATATATCTTTATAATGAAATTATTACTACTTAATACTTAAAATTAACTTATTGTAGACGTAATAGTTTTATTTTTATTAAAATTAATGTATACTTATTAGAAATTATTACTATAAATAGGTGTGTTTTATGATTAATACTATTTCATTATTGTTAGGTAATTCAACTAAAAGTGTTTCAAACTGGAAGAAAGAAAAAAGACCTATAATGACTTTTTTGTATAAATATTTTTCAAAAGAGGAACTAGAAGAGTTTTTAAATACTGGTAAAATCAATAAATTTGATAATTTTCAAACAACTTTAGAGTCATCATGTATAGGTTTTTTAACAAAATTAAGATTATTAGATAATCGTGAGTTTTCTGGATATTCGACCTTTATATCTTTTATTGGGTTTTATATTAAAATTAAATTAGGTATTGGAGATAATAAAGATACAATTTATTTTCAAAAATCAGAATTAGTAACACATGAGCAAAAAGATGAACTAACAATATTTCAAAACCTTTTTATAAAGTTTATTCTAGATTTGTATGAAACTTCAAATAAAGAATATACATATGATTTAAACATTGGTACTCTTTCTGAATTAAAATACTTATTTAATTTTATTAATAGTTTTACTGAATCTGAATTAATCTTTTTAAACATGAATATTGATGATGATTTTAGACCACTTTTAAGCTTTAAGAATTCGAATTATTATAATGCTAAAAGGTATGTTGAAAGTTTCGAATACCCTATGTTAGATTATTTTGAAAAAGAGTTAGATAAAAAAGGTAACTTAGAAGATTTAATATCAGACTATAAATCTAAGTGTATAAAAGAATTAGAAGAGAATTAAATCTTACAGTTAAAGAATTTATAGAAATTAATTGCGGTAAATCTTGCGGTAAAGTAAAATAAAATCTTCATAAATACCTTTAAATAGGAGTTTGTGACCTTAATAATGAAACGCTGGCAGCGTTGGGGTCGTCGGTTCGAACCCGATCGTCTCCACCATTTCTTTATTTATATTTCTTAAAAACTCATCAAATCTATTCAAGCCACGTTATCACAGGCATTTACGTGATATAATCAAAAATCAAATCTACTCATATTTCACGAATTCTAAACAGAGTTGTTATCCATTCTTTAAGACATACATTTGCTTCACATTTAGCTATTAATGGAACACCTATAAGAGCTAATGAATCACAAAGATATTGAACAAACGATGAGATATGCAAAACTAAGTCCTGACAGTGGAAAAGAGTTTGTAAGTTGTTTGTATAAGTAGTAGAAGTTTTAGTAATTAGAAAATATACTTTTGAATTTTTATAATAAATTTGTATAAAATTAATTTGACTTTTTAGGTCACTTATGACATAATGAAATTTACAATATAGGTCACTTATGACATAAAATATATTTTAAGGCTTTATTATGACTAGATTACAATTAATAAATAAAATACAAACAAGAAGAAAAGAAGTGGGTATTACATTAGAAAATCTTGCACAAGTATCACATCTTGGATATAAAACATTATCAAGATTTTTTGCAGGTCAAGATGTAAAAATTAGTACCCTTGAAAAAGTAACTCAAGTTTTAGGCTTAGATTTTGCAGGGAATGAATTAATTAATGCCAAATTATTAAAAGAAAAAAGAGCAGAAGAAAAAGCTAAATATATTGTTTCTTTAGTTCAAGATACATCAGCTTTAGAGATGCAAGGACTTGAAAGTGATTCTATTCAAATTTTAATTGAAGAGACAAAAAATGAGTTCTTAATAGGACAATACAAAAAAAATTTATGGGTAAGTTAATTAAAAAATATGAAAGATACAACTAAAATCAAAGGTGCTACATATAACGACGATATATCGGGTTTACTACTTGATACATCTAAACAATATACATTACAAGAGATATATTTTTATGAAGCTAAAAATATCACAAAGGCTGTATTAAAATATTTATCTGCAAAGCCTGACAAAAAAATAGCAACATTTACTTTTGAATGGTTTTTACAACTACATCTTGAAATGTTTGGAGATGTTTGGGATTGGGCTGGAAAATTAAGACAAATAGAACTTAGTATTGGAGTTAAAGCTTATTTAGTCTCAACTGAACTTAAAAAGTTAGTTGATGATTTTGCATTTTGGGATGAACATAAAAGTTTTAGTGTAGTTGAAATAGCATCAAGACTTCATCATAGAGCTGTACAAATACATCCATTTAAAAATGGCAATGGTAGATGGTCTAGAATGTTAGCAAATATTTATTTGAAACAAAATGGATTAAATCCTACAAAGTGGAATGAAAATTTATTATCTAAAGAAAATCCTCATAGAGATGATTATATACAAGCTTTAAAATTTGCAGATAATGGAGATTATTCTAAACTTATCGAGTTACAAAGTAATACAATTTGACTAAAAAATATTATATTTTAACCTATTAATACATAAATATAAACAAACTAAGAACACTTGATACCCTCTTCTTATAAACAAAAGCATAAAAGGTTGTAAAAATTTCAAACAACATCCAAAGCTAAGCATTTTTACATTATTCACTCTTTTAGATACATTTTTTAACAAATTCAATTTTTTTGCCCTTAAATAATTATTTTTAACTGCATGAAGATATAAATGTGACATTTTTTTGATATGATATAATCTAATAATTAATAAAGAGATATATTTGAAAATTTTACATACGTCAGACTGGCATTTAGGTCAAAACTTTATGGGCAAAAGTAGAGTTGAAGAGCATGAAGCTTTTTTATCTTGGCTTTTAAACACCATACATACAAAACAATATGCTTTAAAGCTTTATTATAATTTTTTAAAAGAACTCTCAAATATTAAAACACTCATTACGACTATTATAACTGCTGGAAATCATGACAATGTTTCTACACTAAATCAACTACAAAATTCAGGAAAGATGGTAGGTGTGATTTCCCATGTGGAAGCACTAAAAGAACGAATTCCATTGCAGATAAAGGTTGAACCTAAGGGTAATGGAACGAGTGTTTTGGATATAAATTAAAAGGAATATAATGTGGGCAGATAACGAAACAACAGAAGACTTTTTAAATTATGATGTACATTGTAATCTAATAAAAGAATATGTAACTAATCCAAATTTATTACCTTTAACAATTGGTGTTTTTGGTGACTGGGGAAGTGGTAAGTCAAGTATTATGAAAATGCTTGAACAAAAGTTAAAAGGTGAGGATAAAGTCTTAACGATTTATTTTAATAGTTGGCTTTTTGAAAGTTATGAAGATGCAAAGGTATCTTTACTCGAAAATATATTATTAGAATTGTCAAAAAATGAGACTTTAGATGAAACTGCGAAAAAGAAAGTTTTGAGTTTAATATCAAGAGTTGATTATTTAAAATTAGCAAAAGATGGTATTAAAAAATATGGTAAAAATGTAGTTGATATTATTGCTACCGGAGGAATAGGAACGACTATTGAAGCTAGCTTTAGTATGTTAAATACTGAAAAACTTGATAAACTTAAAACTGCTGATCTTTCTAAATTAAATGAATATATTAAAGAGGAGCAAGAAAATACAACAAAAAATACGATAAAAACTTTTAGAAAAGATTTTGAAGAACTAATAAAAGCAACAAATTATGAAAGTGTAGTTATTTTTGTAGATGATTTAGATAGATGTATGCCAGAAAGAGTTATTGAAACACTTGAGGCAATAAAACTATTCTTATCTGTTCCAAATACAGCTTTTGTAATAGGTGCAGATGAAAGAATAATAAAACATTCTATTTCAATGCATTTACAGATACATACTTTCAATAATAATTCTGACTACCTGCAAGATACGCAACAGATAGTTACTGATTATATTGAAAAACTCATTCAAATACCTTATCGAATACCTAAGTTATCTCCATCTGAAATTGAAACGTATAATAATTTATTATTTAGTATAAGTCTATTAAGTAGAGATGATTTTAGCAAAGTATATGAATCATATTTAGAATTTAGGAAAAGTGATTTTTATAGTCCTTTTTCATTAGGAAATCTTAAAGAAGTTATTTCATTAGATGAAAAAGTTGAGCTAAGTAACTTGCTAAATATTTCACATTTTATGAGTCAAATGATTACTAATGTTTTAAAGGGTAATCCAAGACAAACAAAAAGATTTTTGAATACATTTATTCTAAGAGAGAAATTAGCAAAAGTTGCCAATTTAGATATTGATATTTTTATTTTGATAAAGCTTATGTTATTAGAGTATTTAAATCCTATATTGTTTAAAAAACTTAGTGAATTACAGTCAAGTGAAAATGGGCTTATTAACGAGTTAAAAATGTTAGAGTCGATTTTTATAGAAGGTGAAGAAAATACTTTAGGAGAGTCATTTAAAGAATGGCAAACACCACAAATTCAAAACTGGATTAAAATAACTCCAAAAATAGGTGGAGTTGATTTAAGAAATTATTTTTGGTTAGTTAGAGATAAAACAGAATCTACTTTATCAAATATTCATATGGTTAGTCCAATTATTCAAAAACTTTATACATCAGTAATTGATATAGATAAACATAAACGATCAGCTTCCCTTACTGAACTTTCTAAATTTGATAAAGAAATTATTGAAGAAGTTTTTAACTTATTAAAAACAGAATTTCTTAATAACCCATCACAAACAAGTCATTTAGTTATTGTTTTATTTGATTTTTTAGAGAAAGTTGAAAATAGCCAATTTGCTAATGAAATATTAAATATTTTAACAGATATTAATTTTTCATTGATTAAAGATGAAAGAATTGTACTTGAAGTATTAAAGTATATACAATCAAAATATAAACAACATGCACAACGAGTAAATGAAATACTAAGAGTATATACAGAAAAACCATCTTCAGCATTACAACGAGCCTCAAAAAAACTTATTAAGGAGTGATTAATGGGAACATCAAAAGGATATAGCCCTCCAACTGGAGCAAACTGGACACCTCTAAAAAGTGAAATAACAGATTTAGCAAATCACTTAGATGATTATAATAGTGATAAAAAACTTGAAGTTTCAACACATATTGTAAGTGACTTTATAACTGCTATAGGTGGTAGTGAAGGATTTTCTAGAGCATCGAGAAATGGTAAAAATTCTAGTGGAGGTACTATATTAAGTTCTAAAGCTGGTCGTACAATGGCTTTAAGACTAGGTAATGTATTATCTTCTATTTATGCAAATGGTATTAGAGAAACTCTACAAAATCAAAAAATAGATTATTCTAATTTAACAATCGATGAGTTAGAAAAAAATCTTCTTGAAAGCTTTTCCGATACGGCAAGCAATGAGGATATTGATGCAGCTAATAAAGCTATGTCAGAAGTAGTCATTGAACTATTTCAAAATGTTAATAATCTTGATGAATTAGAAACTAAGATTATGAATATTGTTGAAACAGAAAATATCTTATGCTCTTTTTATGAAAAATATATTTTCAAAAGATTTAAAAGAAAGTTTGAAGAAGAATCAATAAAAAAATATGGTCCTGATAAAGCAGCAAAAACAATGTCAGATATTGAAAGAGCTCTTAGTGTAATGCTTAAAACATATCAATGTGATAAAAAACTTACTGAAATTGATTTTTCAACACAAGATGGAGAAGTATTGGTTCAAGCTATGCTAGAAAATTTAACAGGTTATTTAGAGGATTTTAACGATGAATGAATTAATTGTTGAATATGGAGAAACTAAAAAAAGAGATAAAAATGGCTTACTTAATATGTATATTAAAAAGCTTGATGATAGGCAAGTCGTAAAAGTCAATTTTAAATATCTTAATTTATTTAAAGAAGAACAATTATTTAATCCAACAAACGAAAGTTTAGATTTTTTATATACAACTTTTTATATATATTTAACTGATATATTATTACCTAGAGAAAAAACAGCTATTGATAATTGGTCACGAGATATTAAATTAAAAATACCTGTATCTAATCCATCTTTATGGAATAAAAATAAAGAAATACTCATTGATGCTTTAAATTTCTTAACAGGTGATATTTGGGAATTTGAGTTTTACCAATTAGATACAGATTACTTTAAAGTTGATTCATTGGATTTTAATACATTAGATGTAGAACATATATGTCTTTTATCTGGTGGATTAGATTCTCTCATTGGTGCAATTAATCTTATAAAAAAAGAAAAAAATATTTTATTTATATCTCATTTTGGAAATAAAGCAGCAAGACAGGAATATCAAAGAAAAATCTTTAATGCTTTAAAGGAAAAAAATGAAAATATATATTTATCTCAATTTCATGTAGAGCCACATGCTACTTTATATGATATAAATGATAGTAATCAACGTGCTAGGTCAATATTATTTTTAGGCTTTCAAATTTTTAATGCAATTAATTTTAATTTATCAAAGGTTATTGTTCCTGAAAATGGATTAATAAGTATTAATTTACCTTTGAATGAATCTAGGTCTACATCAAATAGTACTAAAACAACTCACCCCTATTTCTTTGGGAAACTTGAAGAATTTATGAATAGTTTAGGATTTTCAATAAAAATTGATAATCCATATAAGTTTTATACAAAAGGACAAATGTTAGAAAAATGTGAAGATAAAAAGCTAATGGAAACATTGCTAGAAGATACTATTTCTTGTTCTCACAATGCTCATAATACTTGGTGGGCTAGAGGGAATAATAATGAATTAAATTGTGGATATTGCATACCCTGTTTAATCAGAAGGGCATCTATACATTGCTATAATTCATCTTTAGATAATTATAGAAAATATGGAAATAATTTAGATGAAAATGAACTTGACCTAGATAAAAAAACTTCACATAAAGATACAGATTTATTAGCATTAATAAATTTTTTGAATAAAAAGCTATCTAAAAAAGAACTTGAAAGAGAGTTATTATTGATTTCTAAAGTTAATGATAGTGAAAAAATTGCTACAATGTTGGAAAATGGCTATGAAGAAATTAGAAAATTTATTATTGAAAAAGCAGATGATAGAATAAAAGGAATGATAAACTGAATTTAATAGATACACATTGTCACATAAACTTTTTTAAAAATGCAGGAGAGATTGCATTAGAATGTGAAAAAACAAATACTCACGTAATTTATGTGACAACTTTACCCTCTCAATTTATTGAAACATTTGAGTATGTTAAACAACTTAAGTATGTATATCCTTCGTTAGGATTTCATTGTTTAGAAAGTGATTATGATTTAGAAAAAGAAAAAGAAATTTTTTTGAAAAATATAGATAAAACAAAATTTATTGGAGAAGTTGGTTTAGACTTTTCAAAAAGAGCTAGTAAATCAAAAGAAGAACAGATTAATGTCTTTGAATTTATTTTAGAAAATGTAAGAAATCAAAATAAAATTTTAAATTTACATAGTTCTCATGCAGAAGATGAAGTTCTTGATATGTTAATTAAATATGATATTAAAAAAGCTATTTTTCATTGGTATAGTGGAAAAATTGGTACGTTAAATAAAATTTTAGATAATGGATATTATTTTTCAATTAATAGTAATATGTGTAAAACTAAAAAGGGACAAAATATTATTTCAAAACTTCCAAAAAATAAAATATTAGTTGAAACAGATGCCCCTTTTATTAATGTATTGCCTTATAAAAATTTTAATGTTTATTATTATTTAAGTGAATTATGGAATTTATCACTAGATGAAGTAAGAAAAATTATATTAAGAAATTTTTTTAATTTACAAAATTCTTATGACAAATTATTTTAAAACGAACCTATCTAAACCCCTCTACACAAAAGGCATCCAATGCCCCATTAAAAAATGTTTTAACACTACCAGATGAGTAAGCACAGACTATACTAAATCTTTCTCAATTAACAATATTTTTTAAGCGTAGATTGGCTGATGTCCTTGGAATTTAAATTTGGGTGCAATAGGATTTTATCCTATCGGAATTTACTTGACATGGAATTCTAAACGGTCTCAAGTGAGAAATACTAAATATTATCAGCAGTAAAATAGTATTTTGCACAGTATAATCTTTTATACCATAAAAACCAGTAGCTCAATCAACTTTATTTGGTCATCTTACATTTTAAGTCAAAACACTGATTCTTAGCCACTTTATGTCATAATATGTTTTACTTTACATGGGGAATATATTTTGATTGAGATACTTATTTTATCGTTTGCATTGAGTATGGATGCATTTGCTGTTTCGATTGGTTTGGGCGTTAAGAATAAAGAGTTTAATCTTTTATTGGCATTAAAAATTGCTCTTCTTTTTGGTTTTTTTCAAGCATTGATGCCTTTATTTGGTTATTTAGCCAGTATAGGGGTGGGAAGTTATATTGAATCTTTTGATCACTGGATTGCATTTTTGTTGCTTTGTTTGATTGGTGGTAAGATGCTGTATGAAAGTTTTGGTGAAAAAACGGAAGATGAGATTACCCATATTAGCAATAAAATCTTGCTGATTTTAGCTATTGCTACAAGTATTGATGCCATGGCGGCAGGATTTACTTTGGGTTTGATTGATTTTAATCCATTTGCTTCAATGATTATCATTGGGGTTATTACGTTTATTTTTAGTATTTTTGGTGTATTTATAGGCACAAAAGGGGGAAGTTTTTTAGAGGACAAAGCTGAAAAAATTGGTGGTGTGATTTTGATTTTAATCGGATTTAAAATACTTATAGAACATCTCTTTTTTTAACCATATCCTAAATTTTAATTTATTACTAAAATAACACTTTTTTATAGTACAATTCATCAGCTTATTTATAAGGAGCCATCATGACAAAAAATGTAGGAAAAATAGATAGAATTATCCGAATTGTTGCTGGTGTTGTGTTAATTGTTGTGGGTGTATTGATGCAAAACTACCTTATTGGCATTATTGGACTTATTCCGCTTTTAACAGGAGTTTTTAGTTGGTGTCCATTGTATTGCCCTCTAAATATTTCAACGTGTGATGAAAAGTGCAGCAAGTAATTGCTGCACTTTTTTTAAAGCTCAATCCCATTTTTAATAATATCCACCCCAAACTTTTCTCTTAGTTGTTGAAGCGTATTATGAAGTTTATTTCGCTTTAAATCCTCTTCATAATTAAAAATATCATAACTTTTGGGATTGTGTTCATTGAAGTTTGAAACAGCAATATTGAGTTGTATGACCTTGTGTGTTGGGTGTTTGTCGGTTTGGATAAAAAGTTCCATCATGGTTTGTTTGAAATAAGTTTCACTGAACAAGCGATTGGTATTGAAGCTGTTTTTGGATTTGACGTTATACTCATATTTAATTTTGATAAAAAAAGTTTGAGGATTGACTTGTTGTTTTTTGACCAAAAAGCTGATATATCGGCATAAAATTATCACTCGACGTTTTAATTCATCTCGAGAAGCAACCGCATCAAAGGTTCGCCCTATTCCTATGGATTTTCTGCTGTCATACTTTTTATCATAAAAAGAAGCCACTTTTTCCTTGTCCAAACCACAAATTCGATTGTACAACTGTATGCCAGGCTTTTTCCATGAATAAAACAGCTCTTTTTTATGTTTGACTTGTCCTAGCGTGGAGATCCCATAACCGTGTAATCGTTGAGCAAATTGTTTGCCAATACCTGCAAATTTTTCAATGTTGATATTATAAATAAACGCCTCTTCTTCTGTTTTAAATAACACTTTGACTCCATAAGGCTTGGCGTATTCAGTGACTAATTTTGCCATATATTTGGTGTTGGCAACCCCAATGGAAATGGGCAAATCCAATTTGGATTTAATTTCCTCTTTTAATTCAAAAGCAAATTTTTCAATATCCTCATCGTCCACCCATCCTGTGACATCGCCAAAAAATTCATCGATACTGAATTGCTCAACAAACGGCATTTTGTTTGATAACAACAACGCCAATTGATGTGAAAGTTCATGATACAAAGGATAATTGGGTTTCACCATTTTAAGATGAGGACAAATACTCAACGCTTCACTTACACTCATGGCAGTTTTTACCCCATAGGCTCTGGCTTCATACGAAGAGGTCGTAACAATACCTCGAATACGTCCGTATTCATCTTTAAAATATTGCGAATCTTCTTCATCGTTGTAGCTTATAATTGAACTGACAAATGCCCCACTGTTCGAACTTGTCATTCGATTGGCTTTTTGGGTATTAAAAATATTTAAGTTGCTTCTTCCTCCTACGGCAACAGGAATATTGAGTAACTTTTTATTTGTCGTTCGTTCAGCTGACACAAAAAAGCAGTCTAGGTCTAGGTGTAAAATCATAAGGAATTATAGCTAAAAATATTACAATATGAAATTAAATTTCATATTGTAATATTTCTAACAGTAACGAGAGTAAAATTTAAACTCGTCACTCGTTACTTGTCTCTTATCACTCATTCATTTTTAATCCAAAATAATGTACCATTGCTTTTTAAAAAGGATACCTCATCGAAACGTGTAGAAATTGCAAACGAGAAATTGAAAATAAAATTCGACAATGCCCTTATTGTGGTATTTTAAATCCAACGGTTAAAATCAAAGACGTCTGGATTGGTATTTTTGCTGTTTTGGCTTTTATGAGCCTGTATATGATTATTTTTCGATAATCAGCGTTTTATTTTTCCCAAAACAAATCCCAACGCCAATCCTATAAAGTGAGCGTACCACGCAACAGGAAGTCCAAGAAGTACAGGGAAAATTGAGATAACCAACACCCATGTGATGATTCCTTTTCGTTGATATTTATCCACCAACGCCACATACCCCAATAAAACACAAATGGCTCCCGAAGCTCCGACCAAATTGTGATATAAGCCCAAATAATACATAAAGGCAAAACTTCCCAGTGAGGTTAAAATGCCTCCTACAAAATACAAAAACAGCAGTTGAGCTTTTCCTCGGTATGTTTCAATTAAATTTCCAAATTGATACAACACAAACATATTCATCACTAAATGAGCAACGCCTCCGTGGGTAAAAAGGGTGGAAAGTGGTTGGAAATATAAGCCATTTTCTATAAAATTGAGGTTTAATCCTAAAATAATCGAACCGTGTTGAATGTTGGTTTGAAGCACATACATCAACAGTGTTACAATAATAATGATATTTGTAATTGTAAAAACTTTATTGTTGGGCATTTTCTTTAAATGAGTTCATAATACACTCAACCTTTTGTGAGATTTCCTTGTCATTGTTTATGTCAAGATAAGTATACATTCTGAAAACTTCAATTGCACTTATTCTAAAAGAGACCAACAATTCAAAATGTTGTAAAGGATTGACCGATTCATTTTCAATCATTTCATACTTTATATTAAGAAATTTTTGGGCATTTTTCACCGCAACCACTTGAGTGCTGTTTTCAAAAAAAGCATGGATATACTCAAGAGAGAATCTCTTAGGCAAAAGAGAATTTTCGTGTAAAAGTAATCCTCCATCAAACATATAATTGCCTTGTTCAAAAAGTCTCCATGCTTCATCTAAGCGTTTATCGTTGCTGATTTTTTGAGTGATTTGAAATACTGTTTGACAAGGTAAAACAGCAGGAGTAAAGTTTTGTTCTTTTTGAGGGTGAATATATTTGCTGTATAAGGTTATGACCGCTGTCATAATGACAATGGTCGCGAGTGTATAGAAGTTATTGATAATTTGACTGGGATTTCTTCCATAGACTCGCTTTTTCATTATTGGGCTATATGAGTGCCTCTTTTATCACATCTTCAATCGTATCCACAGGTTTAATCTCCAATGCTTCTTTAACTTCCGTTGGTATATCTTCTAAATCTCGTTGGAAGTTTTTTCGTGGAATTAAGACTTTGCTCATTTTGGCTTTAAATGCAGCAATGAGTTTCTCTTTTAATCCCCCAATAGGTAGCACTTTTCCTGTTAAGGTGAGTTCCCCTGTCATAGCCACATTGCTTCGTACTTCTTTTTGAGCCAAAATAGAAGCAATCGTTACTGCCATGGTAATCCCAGCACTGGGACCATCTTTAGGTGTTGCCCCTTCTGGAATATGTAAGTGAATGTCATTGCGTTTGTATATTTCAGAGGCATCGAGTTTGATGTTCTCGTCTTTTTCTTTGAACGATTTTGGAATACTCTCTTGTGGGATTTTGATTTTTCCATTGTCAATAAGCACTTTAACCACACTGTGAGAAATACGCGCAGATTCTTTCATCACATCGCCCATATTTCCAGTCAGTGATAAAACGCCTTTTCCATTGAGTTTAATGGCTTCAATTTTAAGCACATCTCCTCCTACTGCTGTCCAAGCTAAACCATTGGTAATACCAATTGAGTTTTTCTTATCAGCAGGGTCAATTTCAAAAATGGGTTGCTCTAAAAACTCCACAATATTTTTGGTATTGATAGAAACTTTTTTATTTTCAGGATGCGTTAAAAGCTTTTTTGCCACTTTTCTAAAGAGTTTTGAAAAAACCCGTCGCAAGTTTCTTACGCCCGCTTCTCGTGTATATTTTGAAATAATGGTTTCAATAATGGTATCACTTAAAACCACTTCACTTTTTTTAAGTCCGTGTCGTTGCAACTCTTGAGGGATTAAATAATCTTTGGCAATATAAAATTTCTCATTGGGTGTGTACGAAGAAATTTCGATAAACTCCATTCTATCTTTTAGTGCAGGAGGAATTCTTCTGGCATCATTGGCTGTTGCCACAAATATTACTTGCGATAAATCAATGGAGAAATTCAAATATAAATCTCGAAACTCATTGTTTTGTTCAGGATCTAAAATTTCAAGCATTACTGCACTGGGGTCTCCTCGGTGACTTACTCCTAATTTATCGATTTCATCTAACACAATCACAGGATTCATGCTTTTCGCATCTACTAAACCTTTGACCAATCGCCCCGGCATGGCTCCCACATAGGTTCGTCTATGACCTCGTAATTCATTTACATCTTCCATTCCCCCTAAAGCAATTCTTACTAAGGGTCGCTTTAATGCTTGAGAAATTGAGTTGGCTAATGAAGTTTTCCCCACACCAGGAGGTCCTACAAAACACAAAACCGTTCCTTTGGTTTTGTTATCACTAATACCTCGAAGTTCAAGTAACTCTTTAACCGCAAAATATTCTGCAATTCTCTCTTTGGGTTTTTCCAATGAATAATGGTCAAGATTGAGTTGTTCTTCAACATTGGCAACAGATATTTTAGCATCGGCGTATTTTCCAAATGGCAACTCTAAGACTTGTTCAATATAGGTTTGAAGCAGTGAAGCATCGGGTGAATCTTGGTGCATACGAGAGAGTTTTTCAATTTGTTTTTTGGTCTCTTTATATCCATCTTTTGGCATAAAAGGCTTGAGTTTTTTAAGCTTTTTAGTATAAATTTTGATCTCTTGATCTTTTTTATTGTCCGTACCCAACTCTTTTTGTATGGCTTTAATTTGCTCTTTTAAGAAGTAATCTTTATGCGTTTTTTCAATTTTGGAATTGACTTTTTGCGTAATCTCATTTTGGATTCGAAAGCTCTCAATCTCTTTTTTTACTGTTTCAATGATTTTAATGAGTCTTTCTTCTACGTTGGTTTGACTAAATAGTTCATACGCTTCTTCTTTTTTCACACGTAAAACCGAAGAGATTAAATCAGCGATTCTTACAGGGTCATTGTTTTCATCAATGGTTTTGATTAAATCAGCTGGAAATTTTGAGTTGATTTTTGAAAGTTTTTTAATTTGTTCACGCAATACATCAATCAAAGAGATTACTTTTTGCTCTTCATACTCATCGGTTTTAATAATATCAACATAGGCAAAAGCAGGGTTTTCTGGGTCAAATTTCTCGATTTTTCCTTTGGCTAAACCTTGAAAAAGAACCTTGATTTTACCATCAGGAAGGCTGACTTTTCGCATAATATTTCCAATAACACCAACATCGTAAAAACTGTTTTCATCTCGTTTACCTTCATGTGAAGGTTTACTCACAGTAACAATAACCAGTTTATTGGCATCAATCGCTGTTTCTACAGCTTTTACATTTGTGGTTTCACCTAAAAAAAGCGGTGCTATCATAAATGGGTATAAAAAAATATCGTCTTCAATTATTAACGGGATCTCTTGTGGAAAAGAGTCGTAATTGCTTAATTCCATTTATAATTCTCCTTTATAAAATTATTCAAATACACTTCGATACAATGGAACACTCACAGGTTCAACATCGTCTAAATAGGCCCAAGCATTTTGAGCTTTTTTCATATAAAATTCTGCGGCTTGAGGTTTGTCTTTTCTGGTATATAACTCAGAAATTTCTTTGTCAAACGTTGCCTTTGCCATACTGATTCTTGAATTAATATCTTCAACCAAATAAATATAAGGAGAGTTTGAATATTTTTCCATAAACACAGCAATTTCATCTAAGGTATCTAAAATAAGTTGTTGATTTCTAAATTGGCTCTCAAAAGCAAAAAAGTTGGCTTTGATTTTTAAATATCGTACATAATCAATATTACGACTCAAACCAAATCGCTTGATGTATTCATCCAAATAATATTTTGCTAAGTCATACTCTTCTTCGGCAATATGGGCATTGGCAATAATCAGCATCGCCGTAGGAATTAAAGGTGAATTTCGATGTTCACTCTCCAAAGAAATAAACGTATCATCCGCAGCTTCCAAATCGTAAAATGCAATTTGCTTAAGCATTTTGTTGTACCAATAAATGGCAGGTTTATTATACTCTTGTGATTCTGGGTCTTTTGAAGAACACCCAATTAAAAACACAGCAATTACGCTACTGGCTAAAAATACTTTTCCTATTTTTAAAATATTTTTTACGTGAATCATATTCATCCTTTTATTTTCAACTTTCAATAAAGCAAGTATTTTATCCAATACAACCTTATAGACTGACTTCATTCAATCACAATTAATACCCAATATCAAAAATATTTGCTATAATAAAACCATACTTTACAAAGGTTATTATTATGAAACTTACATTAATTGGAAATGGCATGATGGCAGAAGCATTAACTGCTGGATTGGTCAATAAATATGAGATTGAGGTTATTGGAAGAAGTCCTGCAAAACTGCAAAGAATGCAACAAAAATTCCCACAAATCCAAATTCGAGTTATGAGTGATAAAGAAGATATTACCAACAAAAATATTATTTTTTGCGTAAAACCTTATGCACTGCAAAGTGTTTCACTGCGTTTAGATGGTACAGCTAATACCCTTTACTCTATTTTAGCAGGAACCACGTTGGAGTTTTTAAAACGTCAAATCAAAGCCAAACACTATATTCGAACGATGCCCAACGTAGCTGCATCAAAACAAAAATCAATGACCACCATCACAGGGGATAAAGAGGCTCAAAATGAAGCCGTTGAAATTTTTTCTTCCATTGGAAGAACCCTTTGGGTCAACACAGAAAATCAACTCGATATTGCCACGGCTTTAGCCGGAAGTGGTCCTGCTTTTTTAGCTCTTGTCGCCGAAGCATTGGCAGATGGTGCGGTTAAAGCAGGCTTAGAGAGAAGTTACAGTGTGGAGTTGGTGCGTGGTTTATTTGAAGGAACCTCTGCGTTACTCGAAGACAATCATCCTGCTATTATCAAAGACAGTGTGATGAGCCCCGGTGGAACGACGGCACAAGGCATAGCCAAGCTGGAAGAAGGTGCTGTTCGAGACGCTTTTATTAAGGCCATTGAAGCCGCTTATCTCAAAGCACTTGAAGTTGGAAAAAAATAGTTTTTCACTTTTAGAAACAGTTTTATCGCTGATAGTTTTATCAATTTTAGTGAGTGGATTTTCACAATTAACTTACCTTAAAAAAGATACAACTGTTTCTTTAAATTTAATTGCCAATCTTTTCAAAACCAATGCTGCTCATCCACATCTTCACACCACTTCTTTGGGCTATGAAATCAACGCTTCATATATTACTTTTATCCAAGGCAATACACTGATAAAAACCATCTATGATGATGGAATATTTCAGCTTGAACACTATACCCTCAAAGAAAAAAAAGCTCAAACAGTTGAGTTTAAAGTGTTTGAATGAAAAAGTCAATGTTATTATTTGAAACACTGGTCTCTTTTTTTATTTTAAGTGTGGTGATTCTTTTTTCATCGATTTTGTACACACAACTTTTACATACCCATAAGACCAAATTCAACACTATTCTTGTTGAAAATGATTTAACCGCAACCAAACTTTTTATGGCTAAACAGCTTAAAGAGGGAGTTGTTATTGAACTTTTTCCTCAAAAAATAGCTTTTTATGCCTTGGATACTCCTGCTTTTTTGCAAGGTTTTTATTCGGGCATTATCGATTTAAATCAAAGTTCTTCTCAAAAAGTTTTTACGCCATCAAGTCAAACCCAAAAATTGACTTCTTCTTACCTTTTATTTAAAAACACCCTTTTGCATGAACGGTTACCTCAGTGTGAAAACGGATTTTTATGTTTTAAAAATCCGTTGTCTAAAACCATTTATGAACACTACTCCATGGTGAAAAACATCTCCACGTTTTACATCAAAGAAGAGAAACTCTATTTCAATGACACACTATTGCAAGACAATATCACCTCATTTAACGCCCAAAAACTTAATGAGAAAGTCCATGTTGATGTGTGTATTCAAACACGTTGTCAAGAGTGGATTTTTTAAGATGAAAGCCTCTTTTGCCTTATTGCTTACGGTTTTTATCATTGCACTTTTTTCTTTAATGCTTATGCCTATAAGTTCCAATCATACCTTTTCTTCAAACAACACCACTCAAGAGTATTTGTACACTCAAGCTTCTTTGCACAAAGATTTTTTTAAAGACCTTCTTTTAACGATGGAAGAAGTGCCTTGCAGTAATAAACTGGAGTTGGAACACCCTACGTTTAAGATGTATGCTCAAATCCAATGTATCCAAACGCATGCGCTTATTGATATCTTTGTGGAAGACAAAACCGACTCTTTTCATATTCGTTTGCATGAACGATTTATCAAGAAACATTAGGACTTTTTTGTCAGCACTTCCAACACTTTTTTTGCCAAATGCAATGCTTGGCTTCGGTGAGAAAATGTTTTTTTAATCTCATTTTCTAATTCACCCAAAGTTTGGGTATATCCATGGGGAATAAACATCGGATCGTAGCCAAAACCGTTTGTTCCTCGCTCATGGTCAATCACCTCTCCGTGCATCCAACCATGTACAGTATAGATTTGACCTTGATACACCATTGCAATACACGCGGTGTAAAAAGCAGGAGTAGAAGAGAGTTTGGCTTCTTTTAATTTTGTCATCAGTTTGGCGTTGTTGGCTTTGTCATTGGCGTTAATGCCTGCATATCTCGCACTGTAAACACCGGGTTCATTGTTTAAAGCTTGAACACTAATCCCACTGTCATCTGAAATCACAATGGCATGATTGTCATTGAGTTTATCGTAAACCGTTTTGGCTTTTAAAATGGCATTTTCTTTAAACGTTGTTCCCGTCTCTTCAATTTCCATTTTTCCCAATAACTCTTCAAAGGCACACACCTCATCGTGTGGCATAAGTTCTTTAAACTCTTTTATTTTACCTTGGTTGCTTGTGGCTAAAACTATTCTCATAAAAATATTCCTTAACGCGTTATTAACAATTTTATTATATAATCAACACCTTATTTTATCTTGTTTAGGATTATATATGATTAAAACCATTTTACCTTTATGTTCCATTATCTCATTACGATTTTTTGGGCTTTTTTTAGTACTTCCTGTTATTTCTGTTTATGCCATGACTTTACATGGTGCTAATACTACTTTAGTAGGGATTGTCATTGGCGGTTACGCTTTAACTCAAATGATTTTTCAACTCCCTTTTGGTATATTAAGTGATAAACTTGGACGAAAAGGCACCATTATTATGGGGCTTTTACTCTTTACCATTGGTTCACTTATTTGTGCTGTTGCAGTGGATATTTTAGCGTTGTTATTGGGACGATTATTGCAAGGAGCTGGGGCTATTGGGGCTGTGGTAACTGCCATGATCAGCGATGTGGTCAAAGAAGAACAACGTCCTAAAGCCATGGGAATTATGGGGGCTTCTATTGCATTTAGTTTTGCTCTTGCCATGCTTTTAGGTCCTGTTATTTCTGCCTTTGCAGGGGTTGAAATACTGTTTTATATCACGGCTTTTTTAGCGCTGTTTTCCATTTATTTAATTGTTAAAAAAGTTCCTAATCCTCCTAAAATCACGCATACGTATAACGATGCTTTACACTTTATGCCCGTACTTAAAGACAGTAATTTGATTCGAATGAATATCACCAATTTTTTACAAAAAGGGTTAATGACCTTTGCGTTTATGATTATTCCTATGGTTTTGCTCAATAACTTCGAGTGGGAGATGAAAGAGCTGTATAAAGTCTATATTCCTGCCATGATTTTAGGGGTACTTGCCATGGCACCTGCGGTGATTTTAGCTGAAAAAAAAGGGATGTTTAAAGAGGTGTTAATCATCGGAATTGTTTTTTTTGGCATTTCTTATTTGACCATTGGTTTAAGTTCTAGCGATATCATTTTTGTTTTGGGTGTGGTGATTTTTTTCATTGGATTTAATATGCACGAACCCATTATGCAATCATTGGCAACCAAGTTCGCCAAAGTACATCAAAGAGGTATGGTCCTAGGTATTTTCAACTCTTTTGGTTATTTTGGTACTTTTTTGGGAGGATTATTGGGAGGGATTTTCTTTAATAAAGCCTCATTATCAGCAATTGTTATAACCATTGCTGTGGTTTGTGTGTTATGGATTATTTTAATTGCGTTTATGCCCAATCCCATGAAAAAGCAAGTGGCGTATATTGGTTTAGACAATATTGATAAAAACAATTGCGCGCGTTTAAATGAGAAAGGCTTTATTGATGAGTGGTACATCAATGAAAATGAAAATTTACTCATTGTAAAATACAATACAAACGATATTAACCAAGAACAATTAGAAGAATTGCTCAAATAATTCATGTGTTTAAAAACTTTGTGCGTTAAAAAACGATTAACATCTTACTGCTATACTTCGATTTTTACTTTGGGGAGTCATAATGTTTGATAAGTTGTTACGTTTTTTTATAGAAAATACAAGAATCAACTACACGCTTTTTATTCTTATTTTTGCCGTGGGAATTTGGTCTTATAGCAAAACTCCCAAAGAGATTTTCCCCAACTTTGAACTCGATATGATTTCAATTAAAGGCTCATACTCAGGAGCAAGTGTTGATATCTTGGATAAAATGGCCGTCACAGAGATTGAAGATAATATCAAAAATATTGACAGCATTGATACCATGTCCACGGTGATTAGTCCGGGGCGTTTTACGATTATTTTGGAACTGAAAAAACATGTCAATAAATATCAAGAAGCCGATAAAATCAAAGATGTTATTACGCTCATTAAAACCAATCTTCCTTCAGATATGGATGAACCCAGCGTCAATGTTTTAGACAGAAGTCGCTCTTTGGTGGATATCTCAATCACCTCCTCCACTAAAAGTTTGGATGAACTCAAACCTTTTGCTGATGATTTAAAAAGTACGTTACTCAACATCAGTGGTATCAATGAAATTACCATTTTTGGGGATTCTGATAAATTTTTTGAAGTTTTACTCGATGAGAGAAAAATCGAAGCCTTGAGTCTGAATAAAAGTGAAGTCTTTGAAGTGGTTTCGCAATTGTCCTATATTTTCCCCATTGGTAAAATTGAAGACCCCAAAAAACATTTTTATATTTCTACACACAATGGCGCCAAAAATGCGGAAGATTTTGCCAATACACTTATTCGAGTTTCCAATAAAACCCTTTATGTCAAAGATATTGCCACCATTGCAAAAAAATATGAAGATGCTTCTACGCTTTACTCTTTTAATGGGAAAAAAGCTCTCTCTTTAGCCATTGAACAACTCGATACAGCCGATGCCATTGACATTGTACAAAACATCAAAAAAATCTTGCCCTCCATACAACAAAAACATCCCGAGATTCATATTCAAATCCTTGATGATGACAGTGAACGAATTAAAGATCGACTCAATGTCGTTGTTTCCAATATTTTATTGGGCATTATTTTAATTACCATTTTAGTTGCGGTTTTAATCAATTATCGAATGTCGTTTATTATTGCTGTGGGGATTCCCACTTCGTTTGTTATTGCTGCTGTGTATATGTATTTATCGGGCTATACCATCAATATGATTTCACTCGTTGGTGTCCTTATTGCCATAGGGATAGTCGTGGATGATGCCATTGTTGTCAGTGAAAACATTCAACAACACATTGAAGAGGGGTATGCTCCCAAAGATGCTGCTTTTATGGGGGCAAGTGAAATGGTCAAACCCGTTACCATCGCTTCATTGACCACATTATTTTCATTTTTACCCATTTTGATGATCAGTGGAACCATGGGTGAAATTATGAAGTTAATCCCCATTGCTTTAAGTGCCTTGGTTGTCGCTTCTCTTATTGAATCATTTATTTTCTTACCCATTCATGCCGCACATACGCTTAAAACAGGCTCAAAAGTAACTTCATGGGAAAAAGCCAATGCCATTTACAATACCATCATTCACTTTTTTATGCACTGGAAAAAGAGTTTTATCGCCATATTTGTTGTTTTAGTTCCTTTGTTGACGTTCTATTTTGTCAGCAATTCCAAATTCCAAATGTTTCCTAAATTTGATGCCAATGATGTCAAAATCACCCTAAAAGCCAACTCCAATACCACACTCGAAGAGGCTTTTGCTATTGTCAGTAGCATTGAAAATGATCTACTCCAACATCAAGAAGAGTTTTATATTCGAGGTATTGATTCGGTTGCAGGATACCGAAAAGATGTGGGGAACAACACCGAAAATTTCCCGTATGCCATGTATATGACTGTTGAATTACAAAAGCTCAAAGCCATCAACTTTTTAGATAAATATGTCACACCTTATTTGAGTTTTCATTACGATGATGAATTTCGAACTCGAGAGATTACCTCCGATGATGTAGCAGCAAAACTCAAACACTTTTTACAACAAAAAGATTATAAAACCAAATTTAATTTGGATGAAATTGAAGTCTTAGAGCGAAAAGTAGGACCCATAAAATCGGACATTAAAATCGGCGTAGTTACCCCTGATAATCAAAAAGCCATTGATGCGGTTTTACTGCTTAATGATGAGATTGCCAAAATAAAAGGGATTAAATCATCGGCAAACTCTTTAAAGTTTGGTATCGATGAAATTAAAGTTAAAGTCAACTCCTATGGAGCCTCTTTGGGTATCACTGAATCATTTATTGGCTCATACTTATCCAATTTATATTTGTTGAAGAAAAAAGCGGTTTCGTTTGATGAAAAAGAGATGTTGGATATTAAAATCAAATCCCAAAGTAAAGACAGTTTTCAAAGTTTAACCAAAACACTCATTCCTTTAGATAATGGTACATTTGTTGCCTTAGATGAGATTGTTGAACTCAATACCATTCGAGCCTTTGAACAACTGCTTAAAGACGATGGCATTAAAAATTTTTATGTTGTTGCTAATGTTAATCCCGATATTATCACTTCCACAGAAGTCATTGAGATATTAAAACCCACGTTAAAACAAATTGAAAACAATGGAGTAAAACTCACCTACAAAGGGGAAGCTGAAAAAAAGGCTGAACTGAAAAGTGATATGCTTTTAGCCACTGCCTTAGCAACGGTTTTAATTATGATTGCCATGTTGTATTTGTTTAACTCTTTTACAGAAACTTTAATTGTCATGAGTGTGATTCCTTTTTCAATTTTAGGGGTTTTATTAGGGCATGAAATCATGGGGTTAAATCTTTCTATGCCCTCTATGATTGGCTCACTAGGACTTGCAGGAGTTGTCATTAACGATGGAATTATTATGATGACCTATTTGAAAAAAGCCAAAACCATGGAAGAGATTTTTGCTCGTGCAACGAAACGATTACGTCCGATTATGATAACCACCATTACCACCATTGTGGGAATGATTTCCTTGATCTTTTTCCCCACAGGAGAAGCGGCAATTTTTCAACCCATTGCGATTGCGTTAGGGTTTGGTTTGGCTTGGGGTACGGTTTTAAATCTTATTTATCTGCCTGTGTTATATACATTAACTCACCGACTTAAACATAAAGAGTTGTATTAGTTTTTGGTTTTTAGTCATTGGTTATTGGTTACTGGTTTGGATTGCCTTTTGAGTCAACAACTAAAAACCAATCACTATCAACTAAAAATATGTTATGATTGTAGTGACATATTTGTCAAAAGGAGAAACGATGAAAAAACTATTTATTTCAATTATAATGGTATGTAGTCTTGGCTTGATTGGTTTAAATGCCACTGCCTTGGATGAGTTTAATGCCCATGCTTCAGCCAAAGTTAAAACCCTTGTGACTCAACACAATTTAACCGTGGTAGATTACCCTTATGTTAAAAAAGCCGTAGGAAAAGGGACACGACAAATGGCAAAATCCATTGTAGTAGATGCAAGACCCACTAAACTCTATGATATGGGTCATATCCCCAGTGCGTTGTCATTGCCTGACAATAAATTTGCACAAATGTATGAAGAAACCTTAGGAAATGTGGCAAAAGATAAAGAGCTTATTATTTATTGTGGTGGATTTGATTGTGCCAAAAGTCCTCAACTTGCACTTATGTTGATGGAAAAAAAGCATACCAATATCAAAATCTATGCCGCAGGAATGCCTCAATGGAGTCAAAAAAGTTACGATGAAATTGAACTTAATGTGGCGTATGCGATGTATGAAAAACGAGCCGCTTTTTTTATCGATGCAAGACCTTATGGTATGTTTGAAAAAGGAACTATCTTAGGGGCCATTTCCATTCCTGATACACAATTTAATCAATTTACGGGATTTTTACCTGCGAATGTCAACACACCTGTGATCACTTTTTGCGGAGGACATGAGTGTGCCAAATCACACATAATTGCTAAAACCATGGTTTCAATGGGGTATCAAAATGTCAAAGTTTTAGCCTCAGGATTTCCTTCATGGAAAGCAGCTTCTTATCCTACAACAGGAGCAGCTGTGGTAAAAAAACAAACGGCAGTAACAACAAAAGAGATTGAAACCTTCCTAAAAAAAGGCGAAGACACAGGTACAGTTGATGGCAAATGGTTTGTTCAAAACTATAAAACTTTTCCAAAAAATGTTATTTTGGTCAACGTTAAAAGTGTCGATGAGTTTAAAACAGGACACATTGAAGGTTCAATCAATGTGAATGCTGAAAAAATGAAACCACAAGAACTCTTAAATGCTCTGCCTAAAGAGGGGGAAATTGTCTTTTATTGTGGAACAGGAACACGAGCAATGGAAGCATGGGGAATGTTAGCTGAAGAGTTAAAATACGAAGACATTCACAGAATCTTCTATTTAGATGCCAACATCAAATGCAATGAAAAAAATGAGTGTACCATTGAACCCAATGAGCCTTTAGGCGTTTAATGAAAGTAAGAGGTGAGAAGTAAGAAGTGAGTGGTAAAAAACAAAGTCACGTTGCTTCACCACTCACCACTCACCACTCACCACTCACCACTCACCACTTACCACTTACCATTCACGATTTACCTCTTTTCAAACATCTTCAAAAAAACTCTTCATGGGTACATTTAATATTTGAGCAATTAAATACAACTGTTTTATGTTGTAATGTTTATTTTCCAATCCTGCCTCAATTTTTCCTATCATACTTGCAGAGGAGTGCCCAATACTCAATGCCAACTCTTCTTGAGAAAAATTCTTCTTTTTTCGTATTTTTTTAACATTTTTAGCTATTTTCAGATGAACTGTATTGACATCAAATTCATCAATATCTAAATATTGTAACATTTATGTTTTATTCCCTATAAGTGAAAGTTTTGTGTAAGTATAAAAAAGTTACAATTTAAACGTTATTCCCTATAGAGAACATTTTCTTTCTTGGAATTTGACAAAAAAGGCATGAAATGAAGTTAAATGATTCCGCAGTTATTTTATTTGTAAAATATTACCCATTGGCAATTTTTATCAGTATTTATCTGTTTTTTATTATGTTTCATAACACCGATTTTATAATTTTTATTGTAATTTTACCTACGTTTTTTCTCTATTTTTACTGCTTAAACATATTAAACAATCGATTGCTTAAATATAAAAGTGATTTAAAACAAGCTCATCTTATTAACCATAAAAAAGAGACTCTTTTATTGCAACAATCCAAACTTGCAACTATGGGAGAGATGATTGGAAATATTGCTCATCAATGGAGACAACCTCTTAGTGCAATTACCTCTGCAACCAGTGGCATAAAACTTCAACAAGAATACAATCTTTTAAAAGAAGAAGATTTAAAAGACGTATTAAACGGTATAATGAGAAATGCCAATTATTTGTCTCAAACCATTGATGACTTTAGAAATTTTTATAACCCGACAAATCATAAAGAAAACTTTGATATTAACCTTTGCATAAATAATGCTTTAAAACTTATTCAAACCCAACTTTTATCTCATAACATTCTCATTTTACATACCTTATCTCAAAAGAACTTCTCATTGTATGGAATACAAAATCAATTAATTCAAGTTATCATCAATATTGTCAACAATGCCAAAGATCAACTCCAGAACAACCCAAATACTCTAAAAATTATCAAAATCTTTACCTTTCAAACTCAACAACACACCATTATTTCAATTAAAGACAATGGAGGTGGCATAAAAGCAGACAATCTTCAAGATATCTTTGAACCCTATTTTACGACAAAACCCATTTCCAAAGGAACAGGGATTGGGTTATATATGTCAAAAAAGATTATACAAACTCACTTCAAAGGGAATATAATTGCCCGAAATTCTGTTTTTACTGCCCACAAAGTAAAATATCTGGGTGCTGTATTTCATATTGTTATTCCGAATAATAATAATTAAAATAATTTAATAAATAATATTTTCGTTATTTATTAATAATATCATAAATTACCTATATAAAAAGCATTTTACTTATCATTTTTTAGTCACTTTTAGTAACTTTAAATAAAAATAATAATAAAATTCTATTTTATAATTTTTATAATTTAAAAATTTAAGTTACAATTTTATTACATTAGCATTTATTTGCGATTTGTTTACGATTTATTTCTTAGAAGGCATCAAATGAATAACGTCAATACGTACACGATTTTTACTCCCATTGTCAAAGAGACATTACAAAAAGGAGAATCTTATCCTTATAATATATACCGACAAGTGGATGAAAAGATTTTTTCAATACTTTTAAAAAAAAATGAAATATTTGATACCAGTCCACAATGTTTTGTTGTGGATGAAAACATATCCAATTTATTTATTAAATCAACGGATAAACACAAATATCAAAGCTATATACAAAAACATATTTCAGATATTTTAGACAATCAAACTATCAGCTTGGATGCCAAAGCCAGTTTAATCAAAGAGATTGCTTCTGTGACGATGTATGACCTTTTTCAAAGTGATGTAAACAGTGAAAATCTTTTGAAAATCAATACCTTGGTCAACAACTCAATTAAATTGATATTAACCGATAAAAATGCAATGTACTCGATGCTTAAAGTAACAACGTATGATTATTATACCTATACTCACTGCATTGATGTCGCAACATATGCTTTAGGATTTGGTTCATATTTGCAATTGGAACTTGATGATTTAAATACCTTAGGAAAAGCGGCTATGCTTCACGATTTGGGTAAAAAGAATATTCCTTATGAAATTATTACTAAAAATGACAAACTCACAACAGATGAATATGAACTGATCAAAGAACACCCTTTGCACAGTGTTGAACTTTTACAACAAACAGGGGAAAGTAATCAAAAACTTTTAACTCTAATTGCTCAACACCATGAAAAATGTGATGGGACAGGTTATCCTTATGGATTAAAAGAAGAACAAATCGATACCTTGGCAAAAATTATTGCTGTTTGTGATGTTTTTAATGCCTTAACCACACAACGAACCTACAAAAATCGTATGAGTTCTTATGATGCTTTTAAAATCATGTGCAATGAAATGAGTCATCATTTGTGTAAAAAAACACTCAAACATTTTATTGGTTTTATGGGCTGTAAAGAGTATGAAAAAAATGCCTTTGGTGCTTTGACATGAGTGTTAACAACCTTTTACCTCATCTTACCATTGTATATATTGAAGACGATGATGCCACACGAGAATCTATGTACTCTATTCTCGTCAAACTGTTTAAACAAGTTTTCATTGGACGAAACGGAGAAGAAGGTCTAAAAATATGCTTGGAGTATCGCCATACAATTGACATTATTGTCAGTGATATAAATATGCCAAAACTTTCAGGCATTGCTTTGGTTAAAGCCATACGAAAAGAGGGTTTGGATACTCCCGTTATATTCTCAAGTGCCTACAAAGAGTCTTCTTTTTTATTGGAAGCCATAAAACTCAATATTTCAGATTATTTGGTCAAACCTTATAATATACGACATTTACTTACGAGAGTTGAACACATTTGTCAAGAAAAGCAAAAACAAAAACTCATTCTTCGACAAAAAAGAGAACTCAAACAATATTTAGAACTGATTGATAAAGTGGCTATTATTTCTAAAACCGATACCAAAGGTAAAATCGTTTTTGTCAATGATATTTTCTGTGAAGTCGCAGGATATGAAAAAAAAGAACTTTTAGGAAAACCTCATAATATTGTACGACATCCTGATATGCCCAAAGAAGCTTTTAAAGGACTTTGGGAAACAATCAGCCAAGGAAATATTTGGAAAGGGAAGGTTAAAAATCGTTCAAAAAACAATAGTCCATATTTTGTCAATGCCACCATAATGCCTATTTTTGACCAATGTGAACACATTATAGGTTATATGGGCATTCGTTTTTTAACAACACAAGAAGAGACGGAAAAAAGAGAATTTAGAAAAAAAGTAATGGATAACATTAAAGAGTGTAAGAAAAAAGAGATTGAGCTCAACAATGAGATAAAACTTTTAAAACAAAAAGCCAAGCAGTTTGCTCATGTCGATTTAATCAGTCAAGCATTGGAAGATGAAAAAAAGAAATCTTCCAAACAATATTCACAAATCATTCATTTTGAAGAACAATTAAAAGAAACCAAAGACTCTTTTGATAAATTTCGACACGACTCTTACAATAAATTTATTGGTCTGAACAGTGAATTGAAACATCTCTCTTCATTAAAAACCATTTTAGAAAACAAATACAAAGAAAAAAGTGTTGATATTAAAATCAGAGACACTGAAATAATCAAGTTAAAAGAACGTATCGAAGAGCAAAATAAAACCATTTTAAACTTAAAAGATGTGGTTGCTTTTAGAGAATCTCAGCTAAGAAAATATCAATAAAATTGTATTATGGTGTCACCAAGTCAATCGCCGAAGTTACGTTGGAAGCTTGTTTGAGATTGATATTATCAAATTCAATTCCCACTTTTTTAAACTTTTGAATAAATCTTGGTTTTAAACCACAAATGATGAGTTTTTTATCTTTGGCTTTAAAATTATCCACAATGGATTTAAATGCAACCAAACCTGTCATATCAATCATGGGTACGTTTTCCATATTTAAAATTACCACATGAATGTTCTCTTTGCTGTCAATAAGTGTTCGCAAAGCACTTTGTGCAGCACCAAAAAACATGGGTCCATTGATGTCATAAATTGCCATATCTTCAGGCACATTAGGATGTAGGGTCTCTCTTTGTGGTGTATTAAGCAATTCAATGGAATACAACTCAATGGTGCGTTTAATAAACAAAATTGAAGCCAATCCCATTCCTACACCCACAGCAATTTGCATATCCAATAACACCGTTAAACTAAAACAGGTCAAAAGAACATACACATCGTGTTTGGGGGCAACTTGCAAAATATTTTTAAAATGCTTGATTTCTGACATATTCCATGCCACCATTAATAATAAAGCCGAAAGAGATGCCATGGGCAAATACGATAAATAAGGGGCAAATAACACAATGGAAGCTAAAATAAATAAAGAGTGTACCACTGAAGAGAGTTTAGAACTTCCTCCTGATTTGACATTGGCAACACTACGTGCAATAGCTGCTGTTGCTGGTATTCCTCCAAAAAATGGCACGGCAATATTGGCTAAACCTTGCCCGATTAACTCTTTATTGGGGTTGGTTCGATTGCCTGTCATACCATCAGAAATAACCGCACACAACAAGGATTCTAAAGCTCCTAAAATGGCTATGGCTACACTGTGAGGTAACAGTTTGTAAAATAAATCTAAGTTGATATCTTCTAAAGACAATTCAGCCCAAGGCAGCGTAAATTGTAAAGGGATAGGTGGGATTCCATTGCCTTTGATGGCACCAATTTCATATGCAAAGGTCGAAGCAATCGTTGAAATATTTTGTCCCCAATAGGCATTTGCAATAAACGCAAAGAAAGTAACGACACTTAAAGCAATCAAAGCAGCAGGAATTTTACTTTTTGTTTTTGTCCAGACGATTAAAATAAACAAAGTTGTAGCACCTACGACAAACTCATTGATTTGAAAGGTTGAAAATGAGCTGAATAACGTATGGACTTTTTCATGAAAGTGTCCGGTAAAATGCTCAATTTGAAGACCAAAAAAATCTTTAATTTGAAATGTTGCAATAACCACCGCAATACCTGTAGTAAATCCAACGGTGACAGGATAAGGAATAAGTTCAATTAAATTGCCCAATTTAAATAAACCCATAAGCAATAAAATCACTCCTGACATTAAGCCACACAGCAATAATCCTTGCAGTCCAAACTCTTGTACAATGGGAATTAAAATCACCACAAACGCAGCCGTAGGACCAGAAATATTGATTTTGCTGCTGCCAAAAACAGCGGCAACAATCCCTGCAATAATGGCCGTATAAAGACCGTTTTGAGGTGGCACACCAATGGCAATGGATAATGCCATGGACAAAGGCAAAGCAATGATTCCAACGGTTAAACCGGCAAAAATATTTTTAATAACCATATCGACTCTTTAAATAATTTCAGCTATTTGACACAAAGATGTAAGTCTATTCCTTTTATTCTTAATTTTGAATTAAGTTCAAATATAAGAATAAAGTTCAAAAAAATTTAATCTTAATAAAAAAATAACTATAATACAAAGAAAAAGTGTTTATCCTTGAAAAAAATAATAGAAGAAGTGAATAAAGTTAAAAAAGAGTTGTATCTACAAGAGAGTGCAAAATATATTGATGAAGTGGGATACAAAAATTTTAAAATCTCCCAACTGGCACAACGCCTAGAGACATCAGTGGGTACGATATATAACCTATTTAACTCCAAAGAAGAGTTGTATTTGGAGTATCTTATTTTAAAACTGCAACTCTTTTCACAACGATTAAAAGAGCAAGAAACTCTTCATGCAAAAGACAATTTAAAACTTTATTTACACTGTAAATATGAGATTTTTATCCAAATTGATAAAAACAATCCCATGACCAGTGATCCTTATTTTTTCCATAAACTCGATATTGCGAACCACCCTATTGTGCTTGAGATTTATGAATTTTTGCAACGACAATTTAAACATCTTGATAACTCAAAAAAAGAGAGTTATTTGCATGAAGCCATTTTATTTAAGAAATTTTCTGATGGTTTTATTGAAAGTTATTTGCTGAAAAAATATGACACACATAATATTGTAGAAAATACCATGGATCACTTCTTTAAAGGTATTGCATTATAAGAAGATAAACATCGTTTTAACAGCTTCAAGTCCGACATCAACGGGTTCAACGCCCAATGTTTCTAAACTGTTTTTAACGTGATACATCATTGAAGATAAGAGAACTTCAAAGGACATATTGGATTGAGAAAAAAGTGTCTCTTTGCCTTCTTTAATATATTTTAAATTTAATATATCCTCATAGGTTTTTATCTCTTTTTGTTTTAATCGTTTTTCCAGTTCTATTTGCCAATTATTTTGCCAAGTTAAGAAAAGATATTCATCTTTGGCATCTTTTGCATGACTGAGTTTCCACTTTAAAATTTGCAAATTTTGGTATAAGTTTTGAAGTTTATTTTTATCATACGTCAACGCAGTGATTTGATGCCCACTTTGAATATCATACGCATCGTAAATCTCTTTGTATAAACCTAAAATCAAATAGTCATTTCTGTTTTTTATTTCAAATTTACTAAAAGCAATTTGCAAATACTCTTTGTAGGTGTTCAGTTGAATATTTTCGTAGGGTAAGTTAAGCGTATTGGTTAAATTGTTAATTTCAGTATACATTTGATTTGAAACTGTTTTATCAAAAGCACTCGGGTTACGTTTATCAAGTTTGTCTTTAAAAACAATCAACTCTTTGGTGATTTGAGTGTAATCTTTTTTCATGCTGTTGGCTGAATTGGTTTGTAACATCTTCTCAACTCGCTCTTGTGTGGCAGAAATACACCCACTAAAAAACACGACTACAACTATCCCAAAAAATATATTTCGAACGCTTACCACATAATTCCTTTGAGCTTTTGTTTCAAATACGTTATTGAATTATACCCTTATGATACTTATTGTTTGTTACATTAACAACAAACAATACTTTTTTAGTGGGTTAATGCTATAATCGCAAAAATATTAAGGAGGTTAAATGCCAATTGTTATTCCCAAACAACTTCCCGCTGTTGAAATTTTAGAAAAAGAAAATATTTTTATTATGAACGACAACAAAGCGTTACAACAAGATATTCGTCCCTTAAAAATTCTTATTTTAAATTTGATGCCCAATAAAGTCGAAACCGAAACACAACTCTTAAGACTGTTAGGAAACACCCCTTTACAAACTGAAATTATCTTGCTTAAAACGGCAACCTATCAGTCAAAACATACATCAGAAGATCACTTAGAGAGTTTTTATCAAACCTTTGATGAAGTCAAAAATCATACCTTTGATGGGTTGATTATCACAGGTGCCCCTATTGAAACCATGCCTTTTGAAGAGGTTTCTTATTGGGATGAATTAAGCCAAATAATGGAGTTTTCTAAAACCAATATTACCTCTACTTTACATATTTGTTGGGGTTCACAAGCAGGGTTGTATTATCACCATGGGATTGAGAAATACGAACAAGACAAAAAAATCTTCGGCGTATTTGAACATGAATTGTTTAATAAAACCAATCCGCTTTTAAGAGGATTTGACGATGAAGCCTATATTCCTCACTCACGGTACACCACCGTTTTAAAAGAAGACATCGATAAAATTCCTGAATTGGAACTCTTATTGTACTCAGAAGATTCAGGGGTGTGTTTGGTGGCATCAAAAGACAGAAAACATGTCTATATGAGTGGTCATGTGGAGTATGATTTTGACTCATTGCAAAAAGAGTATTTCAGAGATGTTCAAAAAGGTTTGGACATACACATTCCCAAAAACTACTTTAAAAATGATGATACCACTAAAAATCCTACCGTAAAATGGCGTTCAACTGCACACTTATTGTTTGCCAATTGGTTGAACTATTTTGTCTATCAAGAGACACCGTTTGAGTTGAAATAGAAAACTATTTCTTCTCAACTAACGTTGTTGGCTCCCCTAAATAATACCCTTGGGCATAATCAATATCCAGTTCTTGAACTTTTGCTAATATACTTTTACTCGAAACAAACTCAGCAATGGTTTTTACACCAATTTTTTTCGCAAAATCAACGATTGTTTTTGTAACTAACTGAGCTTTTTCATCCTTATCAATATTTTTTATCATACTGGCATCGATTTTTAGATAATCAAAATTGAGTTTGAGAAGATACTCAAAGTTTGAATACCCTGTACCAAAGTCATCGATGGAAATGGTTGCTCCATATTTTTTGACAAGTTTGATAAAACGTGTGATTTCATTGTAGTTATTAATCCCCTCAGATTCAAGTATCTCAAACGTAATATTACTGGCAAAATCTGATTGTTTAAATTCCTCTTCTATAAATTGGATAATTTCGTTATTTGCCATATCATCTTTGGTTAAATTGATAGAAAATTTATACTTTGTCTCTTTACAAATCGCAAAAGTTTTTTGAAGCATTATCAATGTAAGTTGAGAATAAATTTTGTTTTCTTTTGAAATATCCAAAAAATGTATAGGAACAATATAGTCATCTTCCCCATTTTTGATTCGCATGAGTGCTTCATATTTAATCACTTCGAGTGTCTTGCAATCAACAATAGGCTGAAACAGAGGTATGATTTTATCCTCATCGATTGCTCTCATCAGTCTTTGTGTCCAGCTTAATCTGTTTTCATACGCTTTTAACGTTCTCATCTCTTCTGTATAGGTTAAATAGTGTTGTTTATTTTTTTTGGCAAGTTTTAGAGCCATATCAGCATTGGGAAGTAAAAGAGTCGATCCATGAGAAATACCAATAGTAAGATTGATAAATATCGTTTTGTCTTCAGATATTCTAAATTCATATTTTCCCAGATGACTGATGATATAAGAAGCAATATTTTCAAACTCTTCTAAATCCATTGAACCGTAGGATATGACACCAAATTCATCGGCGTGCATTTTGTATAAGATGGACGTTTGAGGCAGAAGCTCTTTAAATTTATCTCTGTATTCTAAGAGTATTTTGTCGCCTATTTCATCACCATATAGATTATTAATTTGCTCAAATTTATCGATGTTAATTATCATAAATAACAACTCTTTGCCCTTATCCAAATCTTCCAACAAAGCTCTTCTGTTTTTTAAGCCTGTTAAATGGTCATAATAAAATTGATACTCAATGGAATCAAGCATTTCATTAAAAATAACTTGCATCGATTGTATTTCATTAATGTCATAATCGACGGTTACTCGTTGTTTTATATCACTGCTTTTTTTAATGATGTTTGCTGTTTTGATGAAGTTATTAATGGGTGCGAGTAAATATTTGTTAAAATTTAAAAATAAGAGTATAAAAATAACAAACGAAAAACAAATAATAAAAATCAAAAACAGATTAATCATATCATTAAGAGATATTTTCAAATCCGTTATGGGGTAATTAATATTAATCACACCTAATACATCCCCTGAAACAGCATTAACATGGCAAGATTTGCACTTATCATTGGCAATGACGGGAAAATAGTATTTTATAATATCTGAGTTGACTATATCTAAAGCTTCTTCCCCTTCAAAGGTCGTTTTAACATATTCATTGGTATTTCTTACATGTTTGTCTTTTTCAATGTCTCCAAAAATATCGGCAACTTTTTTACTTCGGTATATATTGATTTCAAGATTTTCATCCACTTTATTCAATCGGTGAATGACCTCTTGAACATCATCTTTATTCCACCCTTTTTGCATGGCAGAATACATGGATTCAAAGACCAACCGACTTGTCTTTTTGGCATCGACTTTTGCAAGATTAATCACCACTTCTCTTTTGATATATTCAGTATAAGCAAAAGCAAGTCCCAAAGTTATTAATAAAATAACAATAATCATTTTTGCAGTAATTTGATTGTAGGTTGTGTTTTTTTTAGACATTATTATTCATCTTTCGTAGTCAACATAAAAGAAATTTTAGGAACAATCCAGTAATAAATTTATTATTATTCCTACCGCGTTGTTCTACTTTTTTTATTTTTATATTCAATTTATATTAATTATTTTATTTTATCATAAAAATCACAATTTTGGTAACATTTTAGAGTTTTTATTTTTAAGAGATTTTTACTATAAGTCAATTAATTTTTTATATTGATGCTACCCTTTTAAGCTATTTTTCTAGGGCTAAATTTCCTAAATAAAAATAATGCAATCACAAAAGTAACTGCTTCTGCCATAGGTATTGCCATAAATATTCCATCTAAATCAAATAAAAATGGCAATATACTTATAAAAAATACAGGAAAAATAAAACTTCTTGACAATGCAATAATCATAGAAGCCAAAGGCTTATGAATGGCTGTAAGATAAGCTGAAATTACCAGATTGAATCCATTAAAAAGAAAAGCTATCCAAATAAATGTAGCAAAATTTAGAACTATTTGTTTTGTTTTATAGTTGTTATCTTCTAAAAAAATATTTGCCAAAGTATCTGGGACAAATAAGAGTAACAACACCATTACAACACCAACTAAGCCTGTAGTGATAAAAGCTATTTTTAAAAACTCTTCTATTCTTTTATTTTCTTTTGCCCCAAAATTTTTACTGATAATGGGTTGTAAAGAGTCACTGATTCCAAAACTTATCATTATTCCAATCATTAAAAGATAATTTATTACAGCAAAAGCAGCTACCCCCTCAACACTAAAAGTTTTTATCATAATATAATTAAAAATTAAAGTTGTTATTCCTACTGAAATTTCATTAACAAATTCTGACGCTCCATTGTAAGAAGCTTTTATGATTTGCATATAACTTCCAATAGGTTTGACAAATTTAAGTGTTGCTTTCTTTGAGAAGAAATGAGGCAAAAGAATGAACAATAACGCAAGTTGAGAAATACCCGTAGCCAAGGCTGCTCCCAAAATACCTTTTTGTAAATATACAATCATAAACCAATCTAATATAACATTTATAACCGCACTTGAAAGTAAAGCAATAAAAGCAAGATTGGGTCTATTATCAACTCTTACGAAATAATCTAAAACAACTCCAATCATCAAAAAAGGAATAAAAATCAATATAACAGACAAATACTCTATTGCAATTTTTGTCAAGTTTTCATCTGCCCCAAAAAAGTGTAAAATGGTTTCAATATTTAAAAATAACACGCTACACATTGTAAAACTAAACAAAGTAATACTCACCATTGTTTTGCTAAAAATAATAGAGGCATTTTTAATATTTCCCTCACCTATTAGCTTCCCAGAAATAACACTGCTTCCAATTGCCAACATAAAAGCAAATCCAAAAAGTAAAGAGAAAATAGGAAAGCTTATATTAATTGCTGCCAGTCCAAAATCGCCTACATAGTTTCCAATAAAAAATCCATCAACAATACTTGCTGATGAAATAGCTAACATTCCTAAAACAGAAGGAATTGAATATTGGAAAAAAATAGATAATATTTTATCTTTTGTTACATTCATAGTATCTCTTTTAATTTGTTTTTGATAACTTTTCAATCTCTAAAAAGTAGTTTGTTAATTGTGTTTTTAAATCATAATTTTCTATCATAACGGACAATAAAAACATTCCATCAGCTGTTGCACATAAAGATTTTGCTAAATTTTTTGAATTAGGACGGAAATTTCCTTTTTGTATCTCATCATCAAAAAGTTGTTCTAAATAGTTAAATATAGTTTTGTATAAATTGGTATTGAATTCTTTTATTTCATCATCATTTGAAGTAATATACATATGTAAAGTGTTGATATATAATTTTCTTAAATCCTTGTAAGATTTCTCTTCATTGAGATATATCTCAAAAATTAAATTGATTTTATGAATATAACTTTCTTCATATTCATATTTTTCTTTTATGTGATTCATTAGCTCAAATGATTTTTTTGACATAACTTGATAGATTAATTGTTCTTTTGTAGAAAAATAGTGATAAAACTGCCCTTTGGACATTTTAATCTCTGAGATAAATTTATTTAACGAAAAATCATCAATCCCAATATCCACAAATACTTTGTAAGCTTTCTCACAAATATAATCAATTTTTTCCTCTTTATTTACAATTTTTGGCATAATTATCCTTTTATAAACTGATGGTCTAATTATACTTATGAATACTTTATTCTAAATAAACCAGTGGTTTGTTTTATAAGATAACGTATTTCTGTTTTGTATTTGAACTCCATGATTAAAAAATATTTTTCTGTCATGATTATGAGTAAATATTTCATCCTGATTTTTTCATTAATAGGTAATTTATATTCACAAAGTACATACAAAATGTATATTAATTTATGCGTTTTGTAACTTTAAAAAAGATAAATAATAGAGAAATCCACAAAAGGCTTTAAATCTTCATTAGTAGCTTCTTGTTACTTTTGGAAACTTTACAGTTTTAGGAGAAGGATAGTGTCAGTATACATTTCCATCAAAGACCATGGGAAGGAGAGAAGAAAAAAGCCCCATCAAAAAGATGAGGCTTACAATTTATTTACTCAAAATCAACTCAACGACTTCAATTCCGCCAAAACTTTCTCCAACTTATCTTCAGCAGCTGCCAACCCTGCTTTATTTTCTTTAATAACACTTGCAGGTGCATTGGCTACAAATCTTTCATTGTTTAACATTCCAGATAGTTTTACTATCTCTTTTTCGAGTTTCTCTTGTTGTTTTGTAAGTTTATTGATAATTGGTGTCATATCAATTTCACCTGTGGGAATATATACTTCTAAATTATCACTTACATCAGTAATTGAGTTCTCTTGTTTGGCATCAACAAACTCGATATTTTCTACTTTAGCCAATTTCTCGATAAACGGTTTTGCTATGTCTTTATCAATACTTTTATCTGTTTTGATATACGCTTTAGCAATTTTAGAATTCCCCATATCGATGATAACTTTCGCTCTTCGAATTGCCACAATCGCTTCTTCAATGATAGCAAACATATCTTCCATCTTTTGATTTTTTGCTATATTTTTTGGGAAATTCATAATCATCAAAGAATCCCCCTCTTCCAAGCTTGTACCACTTAATTTATGATATAAAAAGTCTGAAATAAATGGCATAAATGGAGAGACCATTTTAAGTGTCTCTTTGAAAATTGCTCCCAGTTCCGTTACCGAATCTTTAGAAGCTTTAGCGTATTCAATTCCCCAATCGCAAAATTCATTCCATACAAACTTGTATAAAATACTTGCAGCTTCATTGAATTTATACGTTTCAAGTGCATGTCTTACCTCATCTACTGCATCGCTTAATTTACTTTGCATATAAACTCCAAGCGGTGTTTTGATCTCTATATCTTTTAAATCAGAGAACGTATGCACGTTTAATTGTAAGAAATTACTTGCATTATAAAGCTTATTGGTGAAATTTCTAAATTGCTCTAAGTTTTTAGCACCTAATTTTATGTCTCTTCCTTGAACACAAAGGTAAGCAAGTGTAAATCGGATAATATCGGCTGAATGTTCATTAACCATATCAAGTGGGTCGATGACGTTTCCTTTTGATTTAGACATTTTTGCCCCATGCTCATCACGTACAAGGGCATGCATATAAATATCTTCAAATGGCAACTCTTTTTTGAAGTGTTCCCCCATCATCATCATTCTTGCAACCCAAAAGAACATAATGTCAAACCCTGTAATTAGTAGTGAATTTGGATAAAAATCGGCTTCATCGGTCTCATTGTAAAGCTCTTTTAGTTTTCCGTTATTTCCCCAACCCAATGGCGACATTGCCCAAAGTGCTGAAGAAAACCATGTATCTAAAACATCTGGGTCTTGTGTGTATTTTTTGCTTTTACATTTTGGACAACATTCTGGCTCGTCTGCTTTGTCTGCCCATTGGTGGTTGCACTCTTCACATGTAAATACTGGAATTCGATGTCCCCACCAAAGTTGTCTTGAAATACACCAAGGTCTTAACTCATCCATCCATGCTGTGTATGAATTGATCCAATGTGCAGGGTGAAAAAGTGTTCCGTTGTGTTCACCACTTACAGCTCTTTCTTTTGTAATCTCTTTTGTTTTTCGGATGGATTCTTGCGCCATTTCTGAGCTTAAAAACCATTGTTGAGAAATGTACGGTTCAACAATATTTTTACATCGGTAACAATGCCCTACTTGGTGGATATGCTCATCAATTTTTACAATGTATCCTGAGTTTTCTAATGCTTTAACAATCACAGGTCTTGCTGCTAGTCTTTCAAGTCCAGCAAATTCTCCACAATATTCGTTTAAAATACCTTTTTCATCGAATACTTTGATAAACTCTAAATTGTGTCGTTTTCCTACTTCGTAGTCATTTTGATCGTGAGCAGGAGTAACTTTTACTACCCCTGTTCCAAATTCCATATCCACATGAGAATCCGTAATAACTTTGATTTTTCTATCAGTAAGTGGCAATAATACTTCTTTTCCTACGATGGCTTTATATCGCTCATCGTCAGGATGAACCATGATAGCTGTATCGCCAAAATAGGTTTCAGGTCGTGTGGTTGCCACTTGAAGTTCACCTGAACCATCGGCAAACTTATAAATCATATGATAAAACTTACCATTAACTTCTTCGTGTTCAACTTCGATATCCGATAAAGCCCCATCGTGTGTACACCAGTTGACCATGTAGTTATTTTGTGTAATATGTCCTTCGTTGTATAAAGAGATAAATGCTTCTTTAACGGCTTCTTTTAAGCCCTCATCCATCGTAAATCGTTCACGTTTCCAAGCAGGAGTAACCCCCAGTTTTCTCATTTGGTGAACAATATTTCCACCCGAAGTCTCTTTTTGTTTCCAAGCTCGCTCTAAAAATTTTTCACGTCCAATCTCTTCTTTGGTGGTACCTTCGGCTAACAATTGTTTTTCAACAACGTTTTGAGTTGCAATTCCAGCGTGGTCTGTTCCTGGTTGCCAAAGCGTTTTATACCCATCCATTCGTTTGTATCGTGTAATAATATCTTGTAAGGTAAAAGTTAGCGCGTGTCCAATGTGCAAAGACCCTGTTACATTGGGAGGTGGCATCATAATTGAAAATGTTTTAGGTTTACCGTTGGCATCTTTTTCTTGAATTGAGGCATTCCCGTCAATTTCAAAATATCCTCGGTCTTCCCATATTTTATAAAATGTATCTTCTACTTGTGATGGTTCGTACTTTTCACTCATGTATTGTCCTGTTTGCTTAAATATTCGCGATTATAGCCAAAAGAAGTTTATAGTTAGTTTTGAAAAAAAAGATTACACACCCTTATAAATTAAACAAACTTTCCATATTATAATTAAAAGTGACATTTAATCAAAGTTTTATTATGTTGTTTTTGTTATAATTCTAAGCAACTTTAACGCTTAGGTCAATATGAAAAAGTATATCAATAGCCGAACCATTTTTTTATCATCGCTTATTTGCATTGTACTTTTATTTTACTCGTTAAGCTATAACTTTTTCTTAACTAACTTTATTCATATTGAAAATATCCAAAATGAAAAAAACATCCACAATTTAATCAATCATTTTAATTCAAACTTCGATTCTTTGGTAAATGTTTCCAATACTTTTAAACAAAATGGATTTAATATTCCTCATATTGAAAATTTAAACCAACTGGGATTGGATTTTATCATTTATCAAAACAGTAACAATAAAAATATTTTTTCGCAACACAGCCAAAACACACAATCTTCTCATACTACACGTTTTGAAACAACCCTTTTTGAAACCTATGCTTCTATGCCTGAAGTACGTACAATATTTACTTTTGAAAAAACACTTTTTTATGTGGTAAAAACAAAAATCAATAAAAATCTCAATTTATACGTAGGGAAAGTTTTAAATCATCAAAACTTAAAACAACTCTCCATTGATTTTGAACAACTCTACATTGGAAATCAAAAAGAACCTGGAAATGTAACAATAAAACTCTCTTCAAAATATATTCCAAGCATCTTAATAGAAGTTGTACTTTCCGATACACAAATTCATAACACTTTGTTATTTCAAGATGACACCTCTCACGTTTTGTTTTGTGTTAATACCATTAATCAACGTCAATACGTTAATGAAGGCAAACGAACCATTCATATTGTCAATGTAATTATGGCACTGTTTTTAACCATAATTTTATATGTCGTTTACAAATCTCAAGTCGTTTTTAGACGAATGTTGCAAAAAGATAAAAAAGCGCTTGAAATCAAAGTAGAACAACGCACCAAACAACTTGAAGCAGTGGTCAAAAAAGTTAAAGTTTCCAATCAACAACTCCATGAGTTAGCCTATACCGATTTTTTAACCAAGATACAAAATCGACGAAGTTTTTTTATGAAAACCAGTGAACTACTCAATGAAGCCAAAATCAAACAACAAAGTGTATGTATTTGTATGATTGATATTGATAATTTTAAAAAAATCAACGACGAATATGGGCATGATATTGGGGATAAAGTCCTCATTGCTTTTGCATCTGTTGTAAGCAATGAATTGAGTGGACAGGAAATATTTGGGCGTTTAGGGGGAGAAGAGTTTGCACTTGTTTTCCCTAATACCCTTTTAAAAGATGCTCTTACGAAAATTGAGCATCTGCGTCAATTAATTGAAAATATTATCATTAAAATTGATACCAAAACCAAACTGACATTTACTGCCAGTTTTGGGGTAAGCGATAATTCAATCAGTCATAATATTGACAAAATTCTTCACAGTGCCGATGAACTGCTCTATACGGCTAAACACTCAGGAAAAAACAGCATACGAAGCCGTTTTAGTAACAGTGAGAAGTAAGTAGAAAGAAGTGGAAATTGTACCAATCACTACTCACTTCTCACGATTCACTACTCACCCTTTATAAGTCCTGCCTCTTTTAAAAAAGGAGAATGTATAAAATCCATTTTTTTAATTCGATCATACTTGGCATAACTTAAATACAAAATATCTTTGGCTCGTGTGACGGCTACGTAAAACAGTCGTCTCTCTTCTTCTATACTTCCGCCTTTGCTCATGAGTTTTCGATTGGGAAATCGCCCGTCCATCAAATCGATGACATAGACCTCTTTAAACTCTAAGCCTTTTGAGGCATGCACACTTAAAAGATTGACGCCATCACCTTCACTCATTTCACTGCCACCTAAAATCATAGCATTAATAAACTTGCCTAACTCAGTATAATGGTGTGCCAATGTTTTGAGCAATTGTAATTTTCTATCAATTTTTAAAGCTGCACTGTGTTTCACACTTTCATTGATACTGCCATCTTTTTGAGTGGCTCGTTTGGTACTCAAACTCTCTTTTAAAAGTTTAAAAAGTTCTGATTTGGCAATATGTTCTATAACTGAATTGGGGTTTTTAACTCGTCGTAACTCTTTGATGCTTTTATAAAACTCATACACAAACTCTCCCCCTTCGCGACTGAGTTTGGGGTGTTTTAATAAAGGATTGGCTAAAAATTTCTCTTCAAAACCACTCTCTTTGAACTTTGAAATACTGCCTAATTCAATAAAATCATCAAACAAACCCAACTGAATATTTTTGACTTTATTTGACACATAAGGATTGTTAATTTTCTCATCAGGAGAAAACAATCCTTGAAACAAATTGCCATTGCCCAATTTAATCAACGCATCAAAAATATCTTTAGCGATGGCTTTTCCTATGCCTTTTCCATACTCCAAAATATGAATAACCGCCATCATATCATTGGGATTAATCAACAATGTCATAATATCTAGTGTAAATTTTATCTCCAAAGAATCAAAGAAAGAGTGTCCTCCCTTTCTTTTTGCAGGAATACCATACTCTCTTAAATTAACTTCAATCCCATCCGCACTGGAGTTATTTCTATAAATTATGGCAATCTCATTGTGTGGGGTGATGCTTTGAGAAATTAGTTTAGAAATGTACTCATACTGTTCAAACAGCTCATTAAAGCTCAATAATTTTGGACTGAACTCATTTTCTTGACGTACCACTTCGAGTTTTTTTTCGTAGATACGTTCATTGTGCTCAATCACTTTAGTTGCAAGTTCCAAAATGGGTCGAGTAGAGCGATAATTCTTTTTCAATGTAAAAACATTGGCATTGGTATATCGTTTTGAAAAGGTTGAGATAATTCCAATATCTGAACCATTAAACGCATAAATACTTTGGTCATAATCACCCACACAAAAAAGAGATTGAGGTTTAAATGCTTCAAGCAAACGCCCTTGTAAAGAGTTGGTATCTTGATATTCATCGACTAAAATCTCTTTAAATTCAAAATGATTCTTACTCAACGTATCGAGCATAATGGTTAATAAATCATCAAAATTGGCATAGCCATATTTTTTCTTTAATTCATTAAACTCTTCTACCACGTCTTCATAAATGGGTGTATAGAGTTCATGTGAAGCATTTTTTGATAAAATCCACTCTCCAAATGTTTCATTGTGTGTAGAGTTTAAAAATAAAGAGTATAACTCATATAAATAGCCTCCATCATAAGGATTGGCTTGTTCATCTCTGTTATAAAAAACTCTTTTTTCATAAATGGATTTAAACAATGTTTTGAGTTCATTGGGTTGTTTAAGGGTAATATTAATCTCTTTTTGTTTTAACAACTTATACGAAACACTGTGAAAAGTTCCAGCAGTTATGGACTTGGCAATCTCTTTTCCAAAAAACTTTGCCACTCGTGCAACCATTTCTGCTGCGGCTTTATTGGTAAAGGTTAAAAGTAAAATTTCATTGGGCTGAACCCCTTGGTTGATTAAATTAGCAATTCGACCTACAATCGTAGAGGTTTTCCCTGTACCCGCACTGGCTATAATTAAATTGTATCCGCTTTGGCACGTTGCAGCTTGGAGTTGTTGTTCATTAAGATTTGATAATGGCATTAAAAATTAGTTTTCATGTAGTGGTTTTTCATTTTGCAATGGTAGCAAAAAGTTCATTTAAAGCTGATTGGACTCTTTGATAATTTCAAAACTTTACTCGTTGTTTTAATTTGAAAAAAGCGATTATTGCAATGACGAATAAATAACCATATTGTGCTTGACTGAGCGATTTTTGTGCCATTATAAAATGTATGGTCACCAAAAGTAAAACAACATAGATGGCTTTATGATAAGAATAATATTGCGCGTACCATTTTGGGACAGAGGTTACTGCCATAAAAAGTAAAATAAAAAATGCACTCATACCCAAATAGATAAAGGGCTTGTCCAAACTCTCTTTAATAACAAAATTCATATCAAATTGGGCATCTAAGACAATAAAATTACTCAGATGCAAAAAAGCATAAAAAAAAGCAAATAATCCAATTTGTCTTCGATAGGGCACTAAATTAATTTTTCTTTTTATCAAAGAAATAGTGGTGGTTACAAAAAGTAAAACCATTCCCGCCACACCTGTAAACGTATAGATATATTTTATGGGGTCGATGGCACTTTGAAAATAAAACAGCTCAGCACTTAAATACCCCAAAGGAAGCAATAAAAAAATAAATAACCCTACTCTCATTAGAAATACCTTGTCAAATCCATATCTTTGTACAAATACCCAACTTCTTTTTCATACCCATTAAACAACAAAGTATCTTGTTTTAAAAATTTTCCCAATACTCGCTCTTTTTTTTGGCTCCATCGTGGATGATCCACTTTTGGATTAACATTGGCATAAAATCCATACTCTTTGGGATTCTCTTTTTGCCAAGAATTAAGAGGTTCAACATCAGTAAATGAAATCTTAGCAATGGACTTAATCGATTTAAACCCATATTTCCAAGGCACAACCAAACGAAGTGGGGCTCCATTTTGATTCTCTAAAGTTTTTCCGTATAATCCCACACAAAGAAGCGTTAAGGGATTCATCGCTTCATCAAGACGTAATCCTTCCACATAAGGGTAATCAATGGTTGCAAAAATCCCTCGAGTTTGATCAGGAAACATTGTTTCATCGTATCTGGTTTCAAAACGTATGTATTTGGCTTTTGAAAGCACTTTGGCATCACGAATAAATTGATTTAATTCAAATCCAATCCAAGGCACAACCATTGACCAACCTTCAACGCATCTAAAACGATAAATTCGTTCTTGCAAAGGGTATTTTTTAATCAGTTCTTCAACATCCATCTCAAAGGGTTTTTCCACCAAACCATCAACCACAATACTCCAAGGCTTTGGTTTAAGCGTATGTGCCAAACCTTTAACCCCCTCTTTTGAAGTGGTAAACTCATAAAAATTATTGTATGAAGTGATTTGTTCAAAACTGTTCAGTGTTAAATTATTGGGATTCGTATCTTTGACATAGTTTAAATTAGACATAGGAAGATTTTCTTTGGCAAGTAAGTCAACTAAAGCACTGTTGGCAACTAAACTGGCTACTCCCAGTTTTAAAAACTTTCGACGATTATCAAAAAGCTCTTTAGGGGTAATATCATTGCTTGTTAAACTTTTCATGGTAACTCCTTTACACTTCCAACCTTAAGTATAGTCAAAAAGTGTAAAGAAACACTTTAGTGATTGGGTTTAAATCCTTTTATTAAAATACCCAAATATTTAACACTCCATGCCAAAAGAGCTAAAACTAAAAGTAACGCACTGTGGTTAATCCAAAAAATATAATCCAAATTAAAATTCAAAGAGAAACTGGCAAACAGTCGAACCAATACAATCAGCTGAATAAAAATGAACATCGCAATAGCGATTTTATCGGCATGAGGTGTTCGTCCAGAGTGTCCTAGAACAACGCGTGTGCCAAAACCAATGAGTATCGTTAAAAAGTATCCCAGCGCAAATGTATGTAAAGAGGCTTTTTCAAAAATTATCCCCCAATTAAAAAGTGCACTAAGAGATTCAACGGCTGAAATGAAAAATCCTAATGGAATCCAATATAAAGAGATAAACAGTACCCACATAATGGCACTGGTTTTAAACATAGGCAATTTCCATTTGAACAGTTCATACGTAAAAAATAAAAACAAAGGAATATCTGCCAAAAAGTAAAGTTTGGGTTCACCGATGGTAACTACAAGTAATTTTACAAACAACAAAGCATATACTTTTTCCATTAAATATTTTGATTTATTGATTTTATACCCAGGCACTTTCATGGAAGTAAAAAAAGGAATCATACGTTGAGAAATGGCAAAAATAATAATAAATAAAAAGAGATAAAATCCTGCATGAACAGCAAATTGTTGGAAAAACAGATTGTATTTAAAATCAAATAAAGAAACTAAAAACAACGCATTGGCAATGAGTCCTGTGGCAAATCCTACTAACACCCACTTGGTGTCGTACTTATCTTTGACAATAGAGTTTTGATAAATGGCAAACAAAGTCTTGAAACTCAATATTTGGGCAACAAAAATTAACACTAATCCAACAATATAAATATCCCAAGAGCATAATAATGCAATCAAAAAAAGGTAAGAACCTACAAAATAGAGAAAAAATTGTTGCATATACACTTTAGGATTAATGTTGGCTTGAATCAGAAATCTTGGAAAAACGACAAATAAAAAACCCAAAAAGAATTGAATAAATAAAACAAAAATAAAGGCATACGCATGAAACGTCATCAAAGAAGTATGCACGGTAATGACATTTGAATAGGATAAAAATAGCACTAACATAAATGCCATAAACAAAATAATACCATTGGCAAAAAAAGGTTGATGGGGCTGGGCAGAAAATCTTTCATACCAAGTTTTTAACATAAATTCTCCTCATAAAAAAAGGGCCACCAAATTGCTTTGGTAACCCTTTAGCAATAGCGTAATTATACGGCTATTTTGTCATTAAAACCTTGATTAATGACAAGTTCCACAACAAGAAGTTGAAGTAGCATCTTTAATTGCTGCTAATGCTTCATCATAATTTGGCTCTTCAGTAATTTCTCCACAAATGTCTTTGTATGTTACCACACCACTTGCATTGATAACGAAGATTGCTCTGCACGTTACACCTGCTAATGGTCCATCTGCAATTAAAACTCCGTAAGCATTGGCGAAATCTTTTGCTCTAAAGTCAGATCCAACCGCTAAGTTTTCAATTCCTTCTGTTGTACAAAATCTTCCCATTGCAAAGGGTAAATCCATAGAAACGACTACGACTTCAGCGTTTTCAACTTTTGCAGCTTCTACGTTGAATTTTCTGGTTTCCGCAGCACATACAGGAGTATCTAAAGAAGGTACTACTACAACGATTTGTGCTTTACCTTGTTCTCCACCGATTTGGATTTCCGATAAATCTTTTGCTACAACTTTAACAACCGGTGCTTTATCACCTACGTTAATTTCTGTCCCTGCTAAGTTAACTAAATTACCTTTTAGTTTTGTTGTTGCCATATTATGTCCTTGTATTTAAAATTTAAGTTCCGTATTGTAATAAATTAGGATAAAAGTTATCTTAATTTAAAAATGTACTCAAAAATGACACTATTTTTTAAGCTTAATGCCATTTTGTACGTTTTCAATTTTATCTCGTGAAATAAGTTTTGTCAATACTGCTTTAAAGTTTTTTTTACTTAATCCAAAGATTTTCACAATGACTTCGGCATCGCTTTTTGAGGTGTAGGGTAAAAAGCCTGAGTTTTTTTCTAACAAAGAGAGCACTTTATTGACTGCGTCATCATCCCCTTTTGAACCCACTTTTTGTAAAGCAATATCAAGTTTTCCATCTTCTCTTACTAATTTGATAAACGCTTTTTTCTTATCTCCCACTTTAACTTTTTCAAAAATTTCATTGTGAAAAATCATTCCTTCATAGTTGTTATTGACAATAACTTTAAAGCCCATGGGAGTTTTAGCAAAAAGTAAAATCTCGACCTCATCGTTTTGTTTAAAATGTTGTGTATCTTTTTGTAAAAATGAAGTGATTTTTTCAACGCCTATAAGTCTCCCACTGTTTTCATCTTCAACCACTCGAATCAAACGCTTTTCACCCACCACAAAAGGGGTTTTTTGTTTATTTTTAGGCACCAGCAAATCTTTGGGCAATCCCCAATTCATAAAGGCTCCAAATTTTGAACTGTCAACCACTTCTAAAAATCCAAACTCATCTTTTTTAGCATAGGGAGTCAAAGTCGTTGCAACCAATCTGTCTTCTGAATCGGTATAAATAAACACCTCTATGATATCACCCACTTGCATTGAAGAGGTAATATACGCATTGGGCAAAAGAACGCTCTCTTCTTCATTTTGAGAAACCAAATACAATCCTGGTTCAGTTACTCGATTGATTTGCAGTTGATTGATTGTTCCCAATTCTATTGTTTTATTCATTTTTTTCCTATTTCTTAAATATTTTTACCACGATTAAGCACATAATTGCAACCATAATAATAGAAGCTCCCGAACTGATATTATACACATACGAAACCACCAATCCTAAAAGAGTAAAAGCTGTTGCCAAAAGAGAACTTATTATCATCATGGAAGAGAGTTTATTGCAAAAGCTTTCTGCTAAATACGTGGGGATAGTCAACAGTGCAATCACTAAAATCAAGCCCACAACTTTTATTGCAGCAACCACCGTCAAAGCCGCCATAATTAAAATCAAGGTATAAAAAAATTCGACGTTAATCCCTCTTAATTTGGCAAATTGGGCATCGTAGGAAATCGCCAAAAACTCTCTGTAAAAAAAGACCACTAACGCGATAATAAATCCATCTAAAATCCCCATATACCAAATATCTGCTTGTGGTACAGCAATAATCGAACCAAACAAATAACTCATCAAATCCACATTATATCCGGGGGTTAAATCCACAAAAACAATCCCCAAAGCCATACCAAATGCCCACATAATTCCAATAATTGAGTCAATTCGGCTTTTGTTATAAAGGGTTAAAAAAGAAATAATAATTGCCATAATAACCGCAAAAACCGTTGCTCCCAATAACACAGGAAGACCCAAAAAAATAGCAATACCAATGCCCCCATACGAACTGTGTGCTATGCCTCCTGCTAAAAAGGTGATTTTATTGACCACCACCAATGACCCCATAATTCCTGCGGCTATGGAGATAAAAATACCTGCTAAAATGGCATTTTGTATAAATTCATACTGTAATGCGTCTAACACTTTTTTCCTTTAATGACAACCGCATGAGTTTTTCTCTCCCAATGCGCTCAATAACTCAACTTCACACAAATGAGTATCTTCATTAAGCGAACTGTTGATATGCCCTAATGTGTGATAAACCAATGTTTTATTAATATGTGCCACGTTTTTTGCATAATTAAGCAGTACAGAAATATCATGACTGACCACCACAATAGCAATGGTTTGACTTAACTGCTTAAGTAAATCATACACCTCTTTTTGTCCTTGTACATCAATACTTGCCGTAGGTTCATCCAATAACATAATTTTAGGATTGGCACACAACGCACGAGCAATAAAGACTCGTTGACGTTGTCCTCCTGAAAGATTGCCAATTTTCATATGAGCATAGGCTTCCATACTGACTTGTTGTAACGAATTCATTGCACACGCTATTTCCTCTTTGCTGTATCCAAAAACTTTTTTTTGACCACCAATATGTCCCATAAGTACAACTTCAAGTGCAGTAATAGGAAAATTAATATTTAAATTGGTATTTTGAGGAACATATCCCAATAAACTCTTATCGACATTAACCTTGATATCTCCACTTTTAGGTTTTAACAATCCCAATATCAGTTTTAATAAGGTCGATTTTCCCCCTCCATTGGGTCCTATAATTGCCAGAAAATCATTTTGATTGACAGTTAAATTAATATTTTCTAAAATCATCTGCTCTTTTTCGTAGGCAAAAGAGAGATTGTTGACCTCTATGTACTTCTCCAACTAAATCATTCCTTTAAATGTTTTATAAATATCGTTAAGAAGCGTGTATAAAATCCCCACATATTCGTGAATGGCTTGTTGAGTGTTTAACAGATATTTGGCACTGACTAAATGATAAAAACTCACTTCCTCTTGATACAAAAAATGTGTCGGTGCTGCAATGACATTAACGCCTTCATTTTTAAAAATCAACATAGCCCTTGGCATATGAAGGGCACTGGTTACGAGTAACAAAGGTTTGCTTTGAATAATATTTTTCACTTCAATGGCTTCTTCAACGGTATCTTTAGGTGTGGCTTGTACAATAATATCCTCTTCGTGTACCCCCAATTGAATCAATTTCTCTTTGGTTTCTTGAGCTTCACTGATTTGTTTTGCCCCTTCATATCCCGATGTTATAATTTTAAGATTATTGATTTGTTGGTACAAGCGTAATACTTCATAGGCTCTGTTTTGAAAATCGCCTCCTAAAAGCAAAACATACTCAATGCCTTGAATATCATCACTGATTTTAGGATAAACATCCTCAAGCGGTTTTACTAAGGCATTGGAAAAGGGAGCAAAACTAATAAGAAAAAACCACACTAAAGTAAGCGATAAAAAGAGTTTGGCTTTTTTCATTTTATTGGCAATTAAAAAATACAATGCCAATAAGCATAACATTAATCCAATTGAAATGGGCATAATAAAAAAAGAGATTATTTTTTTTAATGTAAAACTCATATGTTATTTCCCTATTAAAACAGAAGTATATCCTACCACTCGTGAATCATCTCCACTGGCATCATAACTGGTACGATAATCTATAATTTGTGATTTTAAATGGTTTTTTACAGCATATTGGGCAATGGCTTTCACCCCAATCATTCCACACGCTTCACATCCCGAATCGAGTTGTTCCAAATCAAGATTTTGAATGGCTTGTAAAAAAATACCATCTAAATAATTCGCATCTTCTTGAGAATAAAAATGACTCAAATCCGTACTGATAACGACAAAATTTTCGGATTCTAGCATAATATAACTGATAATCTTGCATAAGGTTAAATAATCAATTTTACCGTAAACAATTTCAACCACACTCGCATGAGGAAAATAGTTTTTTATAAAAGGCATTTGTGTTTCTGTGGAGTGTTCACTGTGAGCTAAAGGATTAAAAAAAAGCGTATCAAAGTGTTCTTTGAGTTCATGTGAATAGTCCAAATCCATCGTTAAATTTCCCAAAGGTGTCTCATATTCATCGTACAAAGCAATACTTGCCCCTTGCAAAAAAACACGATGAGAAGGACCTATGACAATAAAGCGTTTGATTTTTTGATTTTCAATACAACGATACACTTCATTGGCAGTTAGTCCACTGTAAACATATCCTGCATGAGGAGAAATAATTGCTTTTGGCTCTTTTATGTTGATCTTTTTTGCTTGTGCTTTTGCATTAACGTGTTCAAAAAAGGCGTGTAACTCTTTAATATTATTGGGATAAAAGGATCCGCTGACAGCATTTTTTCTAATTTTCATCAAAAACTCCTTCTGGTTTTTTGTTGCAAAAAGGACATTTGCCTTGAACCAAATGATTAAATACCACATTAAATTGTTCTCGTTTGATTAATGCCCCATGGCATTGTGTACAATACGTTATATTATCAAAAGAAACATTCCCTACATAAACATAGTTTAATCCCACTTCTTTTCCAATCGCATATGCCTTTTGTAATAAAGCCAAAGAAGTTTTGGGTAAATTTTGTTCTTTAAACTCAGGATGAAATGCACTGATATGCCAAGGAGTATTTTCATCCAATTCATTGCGTATAAAAGAAGCAATGGCGTTAAGTTCTTGCAAAGAATCATTTTTTGTAGGGACAATTAATGTTGTCACTTCCAGCCAAATACCAAGCGCTTTTAATGTTTTTAAATTCTTCAAAATAGGGTCAAGTTTACCCCCTAATTGCTTATAATAATTGGGATTAAAACTCTTTAAGTCAATATTGCACGCATCAATAACCCCTTTCATATCCATAATAACCTCATGGCTTTCATACCCATTGCTGACATAAATATTTTTCAATCCTGCTTTTTTGGCTTCAACTGCAATATCTTTAGCATAAGGATAAAAAATTGTAGGCTCATTGTACGTATAAGAAATTGAGGCACATTTATATTTTAATGCCGATTGTACAATATCCGAAGGAGAATAATAGTGTCTGTTATCGATATGTTTTTCTTGAGAGATACCCCAGTTTTGACAAAAAGGACAATGAAAATTGCACCCAATGGTTCCCAAAGAGAGCGTTTTGGTATTGGGCAAAAAGTGATAAAGCGGTTTTTTTTCTACGGGGTCAATATTTAAAGCAGCCAAATGTCCATACATCAAACACTCAATTGTATTGCCACTGTTTTTATTAACACCACACAGACCTACTTGATTGGGACTTAAATGGCAATAGTGATTACAAAGAAGACAGACTAATTTTTCATCTTTTTGTGTAAAATATTGCATATAACTCCTTTTAACGCTATTTTATTTTATCAACCTTATATGTATATATGATGGCGTTATTCTCTAAACATGCCACACTTACCCCTGCTTTTGCACACAAATGTTCAAAAAAAAGCTCAAAGGTAGGCAGTTGTTCCCAAACTTGAGGTAAAAAAGTTGCTTGATGATTGCCATACTGTAAAATAACGCCATCAATATTGGGATGAATGTTTGCTTTTAAATTTTCAACCGAATCATAAAGCAGTTTTTGTGGTTCACTTAACAAAGAGAGCTCTACTTCAATTGATTCAAACTCCTGTTGACTTAAGGGTTTAAAACGAGGATCTTTAAAAGCAGCGGCTTTGGCATTGCTGATTATATCATCATACAGTGTTCTGTGGGCAATTAAAGATCCTATACATCCTCGTAATTGTCCATGAAGCATCAACGTCACAAAGGTTGCTTTGGCTTGATTGAGTAAAGGGTATTGTTCTAACAGTTTGGTTTTATCAAGCAATGAAGTGTTGAAAAGATTTTCTTCTATTGCCTCTTTGGCAATATGAAGCAACACGGCATTAAACTCTATTTGTTTCATAAAAGCTCTTTGATTGCTTTAATAAATTTTTCACTGTCATTGACACAACTGCAGACTTTATACTCTTTAATCTTTAAATCGTGCGCCACCTCTTTATATTCAATGCCCAATTCATAATGCGTTTCAGAATTATCAATAATAAAAGCAATGGGATAGATGAGTACTTTTTTATTTTCAAACTGTTCCAAAGAGCTTTCCAAAGAGGGTTCTAACCATTTTAAGGGACCCACTTTGGATTGATATGCCAAATTGACAGATTGAAACTGCACATTTAAATCCAACAATTTATTTTTTAAAATCTCAACATGTTCATTGACTTGTTTTTCATAAGGATCACCGGCATTAACAATTTTTTGAGGCAATCCATGGGCAGAAAAAATTAAATTATATTCATGAGGATTATCCACTTTTGAACAAATTTCATCAATAATAGCACTGTTATAGGTATCATTTTTATAAAAGGGGTCAATCACGCGAATCGAAAAAGCCTCTTTAGCTATGGCTTCAAAATCTTCAACACTGGATTTTGTTGTTGTTGTAGAATATTGAGGATACAAAGGTAACAAAATAACCTCTTTGATGCCTTTTTGTTTAATTTGTTCCACACATTTTGCAGCAAAAGGGGGCGTATAACGCATGGCTTGTGTAACATAAATATCGGGTAAGCTTTTTTGCAATTTATCAATGAGTTGTTGGGTTAATTCATTAATAGGTGATTTTCCACCAATAGCAGCATAATTTTCCCATGCCGAATTTTTTCGTGAAAAAACAATTAACGAAGCAATCATAGAACGCAACAAATCACTCTTCATGGTTAAAATGTTTTTATCGTTAAACATATTGCGTAAAAACATCTCCAACTCCTCTTTATTTCGAGGTCCACCCATATTTAATAATACTAAGGCTTTTTTATACTCTTGCATCATTTTTCCTAATCATTGCTTAACGTAATGGTTTTATTGCTGCACCAAGAAGCCAATGCTTCATCGTGCGTTATTAAAAGGATACCACACTTATGCAAAAATTTCATCAATAACTGCATCACTTCAAGGGCAATCACATTGTCCAAAGCCGAGGTGGGTTCATCCACAAGCAACAACTCCGGTTTCATTAATAAACTTCTTAAAATCGAGCAACGTTGCAATTGTCCCCCACTTAACTCGTGTGGCTTTTTTTCTAAAAGCTCTTTTTGTAAGGAGAGTTTTTGGGCATAATCATCCAAATCATCTAATGAATCAACCACATCTTTAATTTGTTCTATAATCGTATACGTTGGATGAAAAGAGCTGTAGGGGTCTTGATAAATTGAGCTTGTCTTCAACGCTTTTATCTCTCCTTGCAATGGCTTTAGGTTATTGCATATGAGTTCAAACAGCGTTGTTTTACCGCAGCCACTGGGTCCAACAATAGCAGTAACTTCTCCTTGATTAAGAGTCAAATCAAAATTGTGATAAATTAAGTGATTCTTTGAATATCCAAAAGATAAATTCCTAATCCTTAATACTTCTTTCATTTAACCCCTTTTTATTTGTTTTTAACATTTACACCATTCCATAAAAAGAGTATATTTAATCCTATTTAAAAGTTTAATTAATATAAAATTAGGTAATATGATGTCGATAAAAAACAGGAGGAGATATAAAATGAAAAAAATCATTTTAGGAACATTAATTGGTGCAGCTTCACTTATGGCTGCTAACTGGGCACCATGTGCAGCATGTCACGGTGCAAATGCTGAAAAACCAGCTTTAGGAAAATCACAAGTCATTAAAGGTTGGCCAGCAGATAAAACTATCGCCGCATTAAAAGGTTATAAAGATGGATCGTATGGTGGGGCTATGAAAGGTCTTATGAAAGGTCAAGTTGCAAAATTAAGTGATGCAGATATTGCTGATTTAGCCGACCAAATTTCTAAATTCTAATCGCTTTTAGTCTTAAAAAACGCGAACACAAAAAAGGGAAAGAGTGACACTCTTTCCCTTTTTTACTTTTAACTTCATCAACTCTTAAGAATCCACTTGATTTCTTGTATAACTAAAAATTATAAGATTAGGAAAAGTTAATCTTGCTAAAATTTTTTTTAAATACAGCTAAGGAGAACGAAATGAAAAAAATCATTTTGGGAACAGTAATCAGCGTAGGTGCTTTAATGGCAGCTTCTTGGGCACCTTGTGCTTCATGTCATGGAGCAACAGCAGAAAAATCTGCTTTGGGAAAATCTCAAATTATCAAAGGATGGGAAGCTTCAAAAGTCGAAGCAGCTTTAAATGGGTATAAAAATGGCACCTATGGCGGAGTTATGAAAGGTGTAATGAAGGGACAAGTATCACGTTTAAGTGATGAAGACATTAAAGATTTGGCTCAACAAATCTCAAAATTCTAAACCAAAAAGAGTGAAAGGATTCACTCTTTTTTGCTCTTTTCTTCTTTCGGTTTCATTGATTCTTTGAGTTTTTTTTCTCGATTAATGGCGTCATTTAAATCTTCTTGAGAATCAAACAACAATCCATCCATCATCTTTTTGGTATCATCAAACTGTCCGCCTTTGGCTCCCCAAATAAAAATCCCTAAAATGGCAAAACTAATAAACAGTCCTACAATCAACATCATGGTTAATACATCATTCATCTTTTATTCTCACTTTTCATTTTTTATTCTCATAGAATTTGCCACGACCAACAATGAACTTAAACTCATCGATAAGGCAGCCACTAATGGTATGACAAAACCCATCATGGCTAAAGGAATGGTAATCACATTATAAACCAGTGAAATTCCCAAGTTTTGCTTAATAAATTTATAGGTTCGTTTTGAGATAACAAAAGCCTCTTTTAAACTTTTTAAACTGTTATTTAATAATACCACATCCGACACACTGATCGAAATATCTGCACCATTGCCCATGGCAATAGAAACATCACTATTGCTCAATGCCACAGCATCGTTCACCCCATCTCCTGCCATAACAACAATTTCACCTTGTGATTTAAGCGTTTTGATATATTGGGCTTTTTGTATGGGATCAATGCCACATACAAATTGAGTTATTCCCAGTTGAGTTGCAATTTTTTGAGCCACTTTTTCATTGTCTCCTGTGAGCATGATTAGTTGCATACCACTGTTTTGAATATACGAAACAAACTCTTTGGCATCGTTTTTAATCTCATCTTCTAACTCAAATGTAGCAACAATGTTTTCATTGATGGCAAATAAATAGACACTGTTATTGGCATTAAACGTATAAGAGACATTAAACTCTTTTAAAAGTTCTTCATTGCCTCCTAATAAAGTGTACTCTTTATTTTCAACATTTTTATAACGGGCAACCACTCCTTTGGCTTGAATATTTTTAACGTCTAAAAGTGTTTTATGTTCTAAGTGTGAATAATGTTCAAGCAAATAGTTTTTAACCGAAACACTAATAGGATGAGTTGAAGATTCAAGCAAGGAGTAGAGTAAATTCAATTTATGAATATTATCATCTACAATATTGGCATGAACCACTTTGAGTTCACCATGGGTTAAGGTACCCGTTTTATCCACAACTACTTTAGTCGCTTTTGCAATGGTTTCTATAAATTTAGCTTCTTTAAAAAGCAATCCTTTACTTGCTAAAAGCGAAATCCCTACTAAACTTGCAATGGGTGTAGCCAATGCTAACGCACACGGACAAGCAATTACGATGACTGAAATTGCCACGATAAACGCTTGTTCAAATGTATTTGCACTTTCATTGATAAATCCCATTTTAAAGCCAAAAAAATACCAAGCCAAAAAGGTCATAAATGAAAGAATTAAAATCGTCGAAGAGAATTTTCGTGAAAGTTGGTTGGCGGTGTACTCTATTTGTGGTTTTGAACTTAAAGAGTCTTCTAGGAGTGTCACAATAGAATTGAGCGTTGAGTTAGCAAAATTTGTTGTGGCTTTATAGTGAATCAACGAGTCAATGTTAATCGTACCACTAAAAATCTTATCGCCTCTGTTTTTATAAATATAATGAGACTCTCCACTCATACTGGATTCATCAAATGTGGCTTTATCTTCTTGTAACTCTCCATCAACACACGCTTTTTCACCGGGTCTTAATTCAACGATATCTCCCACATTAATTTCATCTAAAGCCACCACTTTTTTTTGCTTGTTTTCAATAATAACCGCTTCTAATGGCAATTGACTTTTGATTTTATCTAAGGTATCTACAGCATTTTTTTTACCAATGACTTCTAAATATTTGCCCACTAATACAAAGGTAATAATCATGGTAACCGAATCAAAATAGCTCTCTCCTTTACCTCCAAATAATACATATAATGAGTAAATATAGCTCGATGTTGCCCCTGAACTGACCAACAAATCCATATTGACAATTTTATTTTTTAATCCAAAATAAGCGCCTTTGAAAAATATCCAACCACTAAAAAACAAAACAGGTGTGGTTAAAATAAACTCACCTATATGAATAAGATGTTTGGTTTGTTCATCAATACCGGTAAAAAATCCCGTGTATTTTGCAACCGAAAGCATCATGATATTGAGTGTCGCAAAGACTGCAACCATCATTTTAATAAAATAATCCCGTTGGGCTTTAGTGGCTTTTTCATCGGCAATTTTAGCATCATACGCGTAAGCGTTATACCCAATACTTCGTATTTTTTCAATTATATGCGAAAGCTTAACCAAAGAGTCATCCCAGACAATTTTAGCTTTATTATTGGTAAAATTAATATTGGCTTCAATCACACCCGCTGTATCGTATAAAATCTTTTCATTAAGCCACACGCATGCCGCACAATGAATGCCTTCAATGATTAAATCCACTTTTTTAAAGCCGTTATCCAATGTTTGAACAAATCGTTTCTCAAAACTTGCTAAATCAAATTTTGTCGTATCTTTATCGCAGTTAATAGGGGGTTCAATTGATTTATTACCCAATTTATCATAAAAAGAGTCCAACCCATCCTCTTTTAACAGGTGATAGACTCCTTGGCAACCATTACAACAAAAATAGAGATTATCCTCTTTAATCATCACCTCTTTTGCAAATGTTCCATGACAATGATTGCACTTGATTGTTTCTGACACTCAATTCCTTCTTTTTGTTCTTTTTATGTAACTTCTTATGAAAAATCAATGCAGTTTGACTAAACTGTTACATCCATAATTTCTCTTTTATTAAATTATGGGTATTATATCTAATAGCAAATAAAAAGACATACTTCGCAACAGCGATATTGACATTTGTTATGATTATTAGGGAGTTACAATTAATGGTCAACAATATTTCTATTTTAAAAAATATTACAATTTTATACGCTGAAGACGAAGATGCTCTGCGAGATATTACGCTCAATATTTTAAAAGGTTTTACCAAAAAACAATACATCGCCAAAGATGGACTTGAAGGATTAAAACTTTTTGAACAGTATCAAGACCAAATAGATTTGATCATCACCGATGTTAATATGCCCAATATGAATGGGCTTGAAATGATCAAAAAAATTAAAGTCATTAATCCCAATATTCCTATTATAGTCACAACGGCTTTTTCCAATACCGAATACCTTCTTGAAGCCATTGATATTGGAGTGGATAAGTACATTTTAAAACCCATTGATATGAAAAAACTTTTGCAGATTATGGGGCAGTCTTTACTCTACCATGAATTAAAAGATTTATACATTGATAAACTCACCAATTTACCCAACCGAAATAAACTCAAAAAAGATTTAGATGAAAATAGCAATACCATTATGGCATTGGTGAATATCGATAAGTTTTCCAACATCAATGACTTATACGGTGAAGAAAATGGGGATGAATTGCTTTTCCAATTTGCACTGAAACTTAAAAATGAGTTCTCCAACAGTACTTATCAGATTTATCGAATCGAATCCGATAAATTTGGAATAGTGACAAAAGACCACTCCATCGAGCTTGAAGAGTTTAAAGAAAAGTGCATTAAACTTGCCCATGAAATTGAAGACAACTCCATTAAAATTGCCGAACACGAAATTGATATTAATGTCACGATAGGAATTGCCACAGGAGCTGATGCGTATAAATTTTCTCAACGGGTTATCTCTTATGCAAAAAATCGTCTTGAGCAAGTTATGGTTTATGATCACTCCTTTAATATTCAAGAAGATATTGAAGAGAACATCAAATGGGTTAAAAAAATCAAAAATGCCCTTAAAGAGAATAAGTTTCGAGCCTATTACCAACCCATCGTTGATTCGCAAACCAAAGAGATTTATAAGTATGAAGCCCTTTTGCGGTATATTGATGAAGATGGATCGGCTGTCTCTCCCATGCTTTTTTTAGATATTGCTAAAAAAGCGAAACTCTATCCCAAAATTATTATTGTTATGCTCAAAGAGGCTTTTGAACTAATTAAACAAAAACAAAAACGCGTTGCAGTCAATATCTCTTTTGATGACATCATCAGTGTCAAAACACGAAAAAAAGTTTTTGAAATTTTAGAAGAGAATAAAGCCCATACTTCTTTGTTGGAATTTGAGATTTTAGAGAGTGAACAAATTAAAGATTTTGATGCGGTCATTGATTTTATCAAAGAAGTTAAAAAAATTGGTTGCAATATTGGAGTAGATGACTTTGGAGCAGGATACTCTAATTTTATTATGCTCACCAATTTAAATATTGATTTTGTAAAAATTGATGGGTCATTAATTAAAGAGATTGATCAACGACAAAATCAACAAGTTATTGTCAGTACCATTGCCAGTTTCTCTGACCAATTTGGATTTAAAACCGTTGCTGAATTTGTATCAAGTGAAGCCATTTATAATAAAGTTAAAGAGATTGGTGTAGATTATTGCCAAGGCTACTACTTTGAAAAACCCATCAGCTTTGAAGAAGTCTAAACCTATTGATTGAATACGTTTATGCTTCTAACCAATCTTGAATAATAGTTAAAGAAGAGAGTTTACTTTTAACTCGTGCTGCATTCGCAATAGATACAAGCTGTTTTGATGCTTCTTGTAAATTGTCATTAATAATCAAATAATCGTATTTCAAAAATGATTTAATCTCTTCTTGCGCATTGATAATTCGCTTTTGAATCACCTCTTTTGAATCAGTTGAACGATTATTGAGTCGAAATTCCAGCTCTTTTAATGAAGGAGTGGTGATAAACACGGAGGTAATAATATCGTTAAGCTTTTTTCGAACAATTTTATGGCCTTGAACATCAATATCAAAAATAACCAATTTGTTCTCGTGTAAGGCTTTCATAATCGGTTTTAAAGAAGTTCCATAGTAGTTCCCATGCACATTGGCATACTCTAAAAAATTTCCCGCTTCAATATCTTTTTCAAACTCTTCTTTAGAGACAAAATAGTAATCAACGCCATGTTTTTCACCCTCTCTGGAAGCACGGGTTGTTGTAGAAATTGAAAAATAGTAATCGCTTATGTCTTTATACACCTCTTTTAACAGAGTGGATTTTCCACATCCACTGGGACCCGATAGAATTAAAATTGCCCCTTTATTTTGTGTAATCACACCTCTTCCTTTAGCTTTAATTCTAAATTAATTGACCCACCTGTTGTCAATTTGTCAATGCTATTTTGATCAAGTTTGAGCAACAAAGGTTTAAGCTCTTCCATAGTAAATTTACTCAACACTAACGTAATTGCACCCGAATCATTTAAATCAAATTCATAATCTTTAACCTCTTCTAAGGCTTTATCTATAATTTCTGACAAATCTAACCAATCCTCCTCATTCATTTCTACTTCATTTAGTGTGGGTTCAATATTGAGCAAACTTTGAATTCGTCCTAACTCTTTTGAATCTAAGACTCCTCCTTTTTTTAAAGAGGCAAATGAAACAATTGATTCATCGTTTTCGTCTTCAATATCTTGAGCAATATACGTAGCAATTGAATCCATATATTCCTCTTCTTCATTGGCAACGTGATGGTGTTTTTGCTGTTGAATTTTTTGTTGATTTAACTCTTGCTCCATTGTTTCAATAACGTCTTGGATAATCTCTTGCAGCTGAGCAGGAAGAAACGGTCGAGGAATAATAAAATCTCTTGATTTATCAAAAGGCAAATCTTCACTGCTAATGGCACCAATTTTTGTACAAAATTGTTTAATAATATTAAATCTATCATCCACAAATTGTGAATCAATAACAATAATATCAAACTTCTCATCCACATTATTGTCTTCTTGTATCTGCAATACAACATTGAGTTTTTTACAAATTAACGTAAAGATTTTTACAATAATTGGTGTTTTACAAATTAATAAAAGCTTCATTTTATAACCCTAAGTTCTAAGTCGTTTAGTTCATATACTTTGTTACACTGCATGGCAATCTCTTTTTCGTGTGTCACAATAATCATTCCGGCATGATTGTTTTTAACATACCTAAAAAGCGTATTAATCACCTCTTGTGCAGTCTTTTTATCTAAATTTCCTGTTGGTTCGTCTGCGAATATTACTTTGGGTTTTTTCGTCAAAACTCGTGCAATTGAGAGTCGTTGTTGCTGTCCACCACTTAATTCACCCACCCCTTGATTCATAACAAAATCAATATTAAGCTCTTTTAAAAGCTCATTATTGATTGTGTTGTTGCTTAATAAACTTGCTACTTGAAGATTTTCATAGGCACTGAAACCTCTGAACAAATAATGTGCTTGAAAAATTATACCAAAATCATCTCTTCTTATCTTTAAAAGTTCATGTTTTTTTAAAGAATAGATTTTTTTATTTTGAAAAACAACCTCTCCGCTTTGAGGTTTTAGCAAAGAACATAAAAGATTTAATAACGTCGATTTTCCTGTTCCACTTGCACCCATTATTGCAATGGTTTCTTGCGGGTAAAGTTCAAGATTAATGTCGTTAAATAAAGGATAATCAAATTCATAAGAAAGTTTTTGTGCTTGCAGTATAGGCTGGTTATTCAAAATCGCTCCAGTCTTTGGTAGAAAATACCGTTTGTTTTAACAACAAGAAGAAAAAGCTTCTTCTTGTTTCATAAGGCAAAAAAGGATTACTTTTTTGCCATTTGTGCAGCAACTTCTGCTGCGAAATCTTCTTCTTTTTTCTCAATACCTTCACCCAATTCAAATCGTACATATTCTACAATTTTAATTGAAGGGTCAACCTCAGCAATGGCTTGTTCAACTGTTTTTTTGTCGTCCATAACATACGCTTGAGATAATAAAGCACATCTGCCATCTAATTGTGTATTGTCTGTAATATATCGTTCAATTTTTCCAGGAATGATATTGGCCCAAATTTTTTCAGGTTTACCTTGCTCTTTTAACTCTGCTTCAAATTTAGCTTTTGCATTGGCAATAGCTTCTTCTGTCAATTGAGATTTAGAAACAAAATCAGGAATATTTTTTAATGGTTTTCCTAATCGTTTTAATTCATCATTTTCTGCTTCAATTTCAGCTTTAATTGCTCGGTTTTCATTTTCAACAAATTCAGGGTCTAAATCAGTGTAGGAAATAACCGTTGGTTTCATAGCACTTGCATGCATTGCAACACTTTTTAATAAAGCAGCTGCTTTATCTTTTACAGCGGCATCACACGTAGCAGCTAAAATAACCCCTACTCTTCCATTTGAGTGAACATAACCGTTTACAACACCTGCATCCGTTGAGATAGTAGCCATTTTTCGTGCAACGATATTTTCACCAATTGTGGCAATTTTTTCATTTAAATACTCTTCAAAAACTTGTCCATTGATGGTTGTTTTCTTTAACTCTTCCGTTTCGCTTACTCCTGTTGCTTGAACATGAGCCGTTACATCTTGAGTCAATTTAATAAAATTGTCATTTTTAGCCACAAAGTCTGTTTGAGAGTTAATCTCAACCATAGTTGCTTTTGAAAAATCATCATTAACTAAAACAGAAACCAAACCTTCAGCAGCAACATTACCAGCTTTTTTAGCTGCTTTTCCAAGACCAGCTTCTCTTAACGCTTGAACGGCTTTTTCTAAATCACCGTCTGTTTCGTTCAGTGCATTTTTGCAATCAAGCATTCCTGCACCCGTCATTTCTCTTAACTCTTTAATTAATTTAGGTGTTGCTCCTGCCATAATTATGCTTCCTCTACTTCGTCTTCTTCTAATGCTTCAATTTCACCTTCAGATAATACTTCTTCTAACACTTCTTGTTGTTCTTCAGCCGTAATTTCTTCGATTTCTTCACCTTTTTCTTCTGCTAATAATGCTTTACCTTCATTCATCGCTTCTGCCATTTCTGTACAGAATAATTGAATTGATCGAATTGCATCATCGTTTCCAGGAATGGGTAAATCTACAACATCAGGGTCACAGTTTGTATCCAATGGTGCAATAACTTTAATTCCTAATCTTCTTGCTTCTTGAATTGCAATTTTCTCTTTAACTGCATCTAAAACAAACATCATATCTGGAATTTTAGTCATGTTTTTAATACCACCAAGGTATAACTCTAACTTCTCTTCTTTTCTTGTAAGCATTAACGCTTCTTTTTTAGTTAAAAGATCTAATTGACCTTCTTCTCTCATTTTTTTAATAATTTCTAATTTTCTGATTGATTTTTTAATTGTTCCGTAGTTAGTTAGCATCCCACCTAACCATCTGTGGTTAACGTAAGGCATTCCACAAGAAATAGCTGCATCTTTAACTGCTTGGCTGGCTTGTTTTTTTGTTCCAACAAACATCATTGTTTGTCCTTGGGCTGCATTGTCTCTAACTACAGTATAGGTATATCTGAAGTATCTTAATGTTTTTTGTAAATCTATAATATAGATATTTTTTCTTACACCAAAAATAAATTTTTTCATTTTTGGGTTCCATCTTCTTGTTTGGTGTCCGAAGTGTACACCACACTCTAATAGGTCTTTCATTGTAACCATTGTTTTTTCCTTGTTTTGTAATATATGTCTTCTTTTTTCACACAAAAATAAATTTTGTTAAAAAGAAGCAAAAACCTAAAGAGAACAACGAGTTGTTCTTATTAGCTATTTTTTTTGGGGTTTAGCCTCTGTGCCCCTTAATGTCAAAAGTTTCTCTTGACACAACCCGTACCAGGATTGACACATGTGAGGTTTCTAATAAAATTAGAACGCTGATTTTATCTAATGTAAGTTTAATTTTACTTTAAGTAAAAAAATTTTACGCCATGCCTTTAAATTTTGCTTGAAGTTCTTCTTTTCCATCAAACTCTTTATTGGCTAACTCCACAATTTTATGCGATATTTCATTTGACTGTAAGGCGATTTCATTGGTATCTCGTGCGACTTTGGCATTTTCTTGCGTATTTTTATCCAATATGGCAATGGAATCATTGATTTGTACAATGGCTTTTTCTTGTTCTTTACTTGAAACAGTTATATCTTTAAGTAAATCCATTGTAAGTTTGATATTGGTATTTAACGTATCATACCCGTTAATCATTTTTGAGGCAATCTCTTTTCCATGATTGGCTTTTGATGTAGCATTTTCAACCAATGTTTTAATCTCTTTTGCTGCTTGGGCACTTCTGGTTGCTAAATTTCGAACTTCTTGTGCAACAACAGCAAACCCTTTTCCTGTTTCTCCTGCGGTTGCTGCTTCAACTGCAGCATTAAGGGAAAGAATATTGGTTTGAAAAGCAATTTGGTCAATGACAGTAATGGCTTCATTAATCGCTTCAACTTCTTCATTAATTTCATCCATGGATACCGTAGTTTCATTAGCCAGTTTTTCTCCATCGTTTGCAGAAGACGTTAATTCTTCTGCATATTGTGCCATTTGATGAGTATTTTGATTACTGTGTTGCATACTTTTAGTGATTTCATCTAAAGCAACCGACGTCTCTTCTAAAGAGGTGGCTTGTAAATTGGCGGCTTTTGTCAATATCGAAACATTTTGTGTCAGTTGAATTGAACCTTTTTTGAGCATCAATCCATTTTCATAATTAATCTTACTGAATTCATTTAACGCTGACCCTAAAGAGTTAATGCCATGTGCCAATTGAACAATATCTTCTTGCATTCCGTCAACATTGATCACAGGTCGATAATCACCTTTGGCATAGGAATCTAACGTAATAATCATTTTTTGAATAAACTCATCTTTACTTTGAGCAACCGCAATCACTTCTAAGGCTTCATTGATTTCATTGGAAACTCTAACAAAATCACCATGTAGACCTGATGGCAACATTTTTCGTGTCATATCTCCTTTGGCAATCCCTTTTAATGATGAGGAGATATCACGACTAAATGCTTCTATTTGATCCAGTAAATTATTGATATTCCAACTAATATGAGCTAAGTTGTTGTTGGTTTTATCAATATGAGTGATACGATGATATAAATTCCCATTGGCCACTTTTTTTAAAACCGTATTGGCTTTGAGTAACTCTTGTTTATAGCCATTCATAAGTATTGATGCAAGAATTAACACCAAAAGTGCTTGAAGAGGCACAAGCACAATTAAAATTTCTACCAACTTCTGCATTTGATTAAAATAGGCTATCGTTAGTAACAAAGATGACGCAACAAAAGTACCTATAATGAATTTGATTTTTCCAAACAGATTCATTGCTTATCCTTGTAATGAGATGATTAGATCATCATAGTTTGTGTTATTTTGAATCAAAAAATCACTTAAAAACTCTTCAGATGTTTTCATACCCGAAGCCATTTCAAGTTCAAGCAGTTTTTTATAAAGAGGAATAATGGTCTCAATCGCGTTTTCATTGGGTTTACGTCGAACAGAGGTGTAGCCTATAATATGTTGATTTTCATCATAATCAGGTGTAATATTGGCAAATACCCAATAAAAGCCGCCATCTTTTTTCATATTTTTAACAAATCCAAAAAACTCTTTCCCATTTTGTATGAGTTCCCATGCCAATTTAAATGCAACTTTAGGCATATCCGGATGACGAATAATATTATGATTTTTGCCCATAAGCTCTTCTTCTTTATACCCAGCAATGGACATAAAGATTTCATTGCAATACGTAATTTTACCTTTACTGTCCGTTTTAGAGACAATAAAGTCATTGGATTCTAACTTTGTTTCTGCATTTGTTGGAGTAATTTGCATAAGGCATCCTTCCAATTTTATACACCCTTGAGTGACAAATAATGACCTATTTAAAACTATCTGTCATCTTAACATAAAAAAATTAAATTTTCTACGAAAAAGAGCGTGATTCCTCTTTTTGGCAAGCAATATCTGTTTTAAATAATAAGTTTTTGTGTTATAATGTAAAATATCTCAAGAGGGTTTTGACATTGGAAAAAATAGAAGATAAAATTATTAAAGCAATAGAAAAAAGAAATATACACAACAAAAACTATTTTTGGATTGTATCAATTTTAATTCTCAGCATTATCATTATTATCTATTCGTATCAGACCGATACTGGTATTATTGCCAAACAAACCATCAATAAAGAGTTGGTTGTTAAAAATCAAGAAAATCTGAAGCAACTTTATAAAGAGAATAAAATAGCAAGCAATACCCTTGCACCAATTGAAGAAAAAATTGCCCCCATTCATAATGAAACAATCAAGCAAAGGGTAACAGAAGAGAACCCTACAAACGCAGTAGAAGAAGTCATCATCCCTCAAGAAAAAAAAATCGTAGTTAAGGAAAATGCTTCTGAACAAACAGTTTCTATTGTAGAAGAAAAAATTACTCCCAGTATTGTTGCCATTAAGAATGAACCTGAACACATACCAACTGTTGTAAAACCCATTGAAACAGTTCAACCCCAAAAAACGCAAGAAGTTGTCCAAGAAAAAATCAGTGTTGAAGAGAAAAAGATTGCTGCTTTAGACAATAAACAAACCACCTTGAAAAAAGTTATTGAACCCAAAACTTCTTTTACGTTAACTCATTGTTATGAGTTTGAACCCGCCAAATATACATTTGTATCAAGCTGTCAAAAAGAGTTGGATACTTTTATTCAAAATAACGCTGAAGCTCTTCGCTATGAAATTATTGGCTTAATTGATGTTGAAGATGTCAAAAACTTAAGCAATAAAGGTGAAATCAATCAAGGAGTCTTAGCAAAGAATAGGATTATTGCGGTGCAAGAGTTTTTAAAAAACAAAACTCAGATTCCTCTTAGTGACCACTTTTACTACTTAAAAAGCGAATTGCCTATGAGAGGATTTGTTTTACGAGCCTATTTTTAATAACGATTCAATCACTTCTTTATCAGAAAATGGCATTTTTTGGTCATAAATAATCTGATACGCTTCATCCCCTTTTCCTAATACCAAAACCACACTTTTGTCGTTACTTAACGCAATGGCTTTTTTAATTGCCTCTTTTCGATTAATTTCAACTTGCACACTTTCATGGCGAGTAATGCCTTGTAAAATATCTTCAATGATTAAATCGGGGTCTTCAAAACGAGGATTATCACTTGTTACAATGATATGTTTACTGTATTGTTGAACCATTTGTCCCATAAGTGGACGTTTTTCTTTGTCTCGATTTCCCCCTGCTCCAAAGACACAAATAATCTCTTTATGTGCAAAACTCTCTAAGACTTTCTTCATGCCATCAGGCGTATGAGCAAAATCAATAATCACCAAAGGATTTTCACTGATGGTTTGCATGCGACCACTGACCCCAGCAAAATTTTCAACCGTATCACAAATCTCTTGCAATGCCCTTTTAGTCATAATATGCACAGCAGCAACTGCAGCAGTGAGATTATAGACATTGAAAATCCCCATCATTGAAGATTCGAAATGCACAGTTTGATCAAAATGTTGAAGCATCACTTGCATACCATTTTTAAAAGAATACGCCTGAACTTTATACGTTGAGGGTTCGTCTAAAGAGTAAGCAAAGCCGTTTTGAATATTGTATTTGACCACTTTATCGTCTTTATTGATCAATTTAGGTCTCGAATCACTGAAAAATGAGTTTTTAACTCGAATATACTCTTCAAGGGTTTTATGATAATCCAAATGATCACGCGTAATGTTGGTATGGATTTTTAATGCAAACGACAATCCCTCAATTCTTTGTTGTTCAATGGCATGAGAACTGACTTCCATAACAAAAAATTGGCATCCTTGTTTGATTGCTTGTTCAATATGGGCAAAATTTCCCAGTTGCATAGGCGTAGTAAGAGAGTACTCTTCTACTCGTTCTTCATTAATAAAAAACCCACGTGTTCCTTGTAATGCCACTTTATAGCCCAAATCCAAAAGAATTGAGTAAATAGCAGCGGCGGTTGTTGTTTTCCCATTTGTACCCGTAATACCTACAATGTTAATGCTTGTAAAATCAACATACGAGAGCAAATCTTTTGAGTGTATTATTCCTTTGCACCCTTTTTTTAGGGCATCTTCTTGAAACTTTTCATTAAAAGAAGAGAGAACAAAATAGGTTTTGTCATTGACTTCATTGGAATTATCGGTAAAATTTTGATTATTTATGGTTACTAGCAAGCTTTTTCTCTTCTAATTTTTTATACAACTCTTCCACTTTTTTATCGTATGAAAAGTATTCATTAAATCCATCTAAATAGCTGTATGCCGTGGTATTAAAATCATTTTCAATAAGTTTAGTCACAAAATCAAAAAAATCTTCTTTTGAATCAATCGCCACTTTTGTTGAAAACATAATATCTTCAAATGCCACTCGAAAAGAGCCTCGACTCTCAACCAATTTAATAAAATCATCGTATTTAATCGCATCCAAAGATTCAATGGTAGAATCAGCCAACTCTTTTAAAATTTTAATCATTTTTTCATTATTGCCATCGTATGCCTCAACAATATTCATTACGTATTCAATGGCTTCATCAATATTTTTATCTTTGACCACGCTAAAATAATCATACAACGACATTGCTTTTTGTTCATCTTCTGTAGCAATATCACAAAAAAGAGCATACATCGGATACTCCTTGTTATGAGGAAATAAAGAGCTTAACTGGGCATACAAAAAAAGTGCTTTGTCGTAATGTTGTTTTGAAAACAGAGCATGAGCATCATTTAACAATCGTGTCTCATTAATCATTTACAACTCCTCAATTTTATCTTCCATTCCTATGGGGACATTGATGATTTTAACGTCTGGATGAATTGCCTCTTTTAACTCTTTTTCTACAATAAACTTCAATGTGCTTCCACTGGCACTGCAGCCAACACAGGCACCTTGCAGTTGAATATACACCGTTGCATTTTTTACCGTTATTAATTGTATTGCTCCTCCGTCACGAGCAAGCATGGGAGAAATTTTTGTTTGAATAATGCTCGTAACAGCAGGAAGTAAATCTTCATCACTAAATGGAAACATAAAAAACCTTTATTTTTTTAATTTAACCAAAGCAATACATACTGCCGTTATGGCAAGAATAATTGCAATGGTTATAACTATAATATCAAGTGTTACGGGTTGGCTAAACATCAATTTTCTACTGTTTTAAGACATCAGAACATCTGCTGCACAACTCATCTTCTTTGTGTGCAGTAAATTTCCAACATCTTGGACATTTGTGTTTTGAAGAGATATAGACTTCAAACTCACTGCCATCAACTTCAAACGACACTTTGCAGTTGTCTTGTTTTTCTTCAACAATTTCGCTGACTAAGAACCAATCAGCCAATTGGGTTTGACACATTTGTTGTAACTCTTGATTTGATGTATATAAAACCAATTCAAGTGTCGTTTTAATGGTTTTATCTTTTTTAAGTGTATCAATTGCTTCACTAAATTTTTCTTTAGCATTTATTAAAAGTTCTTCGTTAAGCTTACTTTCAACTTCTGGCAATTCATAGTAATTTAAATCAAATACATCTTGCGCATTGTCTTTAATGATTGCGGGTGCATACTCCAATAATTCATCAATCGTGTAGGTCAAAATTGGTGCCAATGTTGAGAACAGTTTTTTCGCAATCATTGCCATAGCCGTTTGTGCGCCTGTTCTGTGAATATCAAATTCCCCATCACAATACAATCTGTCTTTGCACACGTCCATATAAATACCACTTAAATCAACCACTAAAAAGTTATTAAGTTTATTTAAACCTTTAGAGAATTCATATAGCGCAAATGCTTTTTCAATCTCATCAAAGACTGATTTGGCTTTATTTAAAATCCATTTATCTAATACGCTCATTTTATCCACACTAACAAACTCATTGAGTCCTTCAATATTCGCCAATAAAAATCGCGCTGTGTTTCTGATTTTTCGATAGAGTTCTGCATTTTGTTTTAAAATATTGTCTGAAATTTTCAGATCACTTTGGTAGTCACTCATGGCAACCCAAACTCTTAAAATCTCACTTCCGTATTGTTTTAATACTTTTTCTGGGGCAACCACATTTCCTTTTGACTTAGACATTTTTTCACCTTTTTCATCTACAGTGAATCCATGCGTTAAAATCGATTTAAAAGGAGCTTGCTCACTTGAAGCCAACGTGGTCAACAGTGAAGATTGGAACCACCCTCTGTGTTGGTCACTTCCTTCAAGATACATATCGGCTGGAAATGTTCCTGCATCATAATTTCGACTTCGTAAAACCGCATTTTGAGTAGAACCTGAATCAAACCATACATCTAAAATATCCATGGTTTTTTCTAAATCTTCTGGGTTATATCCGCTACCTGGGTACAATAATTCGCTGATTTCTAAATCATACCACGCATCACACCCTTTTTGCTCAAAAATCATCGCAGTGTAATTCACCACTTTTTCATCAAAGATGATTTCATCGGTTTTTTTATTTCTAAAAAATGCAATAGGAACTCCCCAATCTCGCTGTCTGCTAATACACCAATCAGGTCTTCCTTCAAGCATGGCTTTAAGTCTGTTTCGTCCCCATTGTGGATAAAATTTTAGATTTTCTACTACGTCAAGTGCATTTTCTCTTAACGTTTTATTTTGAACCCCATACTCATCATCAATTGAGATAAACCACTGTTTTGTTGCTCTAAAAATAACCGGTTTATGCGTTCTCCAACAGTGTGGATAAGAGTGAGTAATATCAACGCGTTTTAGTAAAGCACTTCCTAGCTCTTCTAAAATCAATTCATTGGCACTGAATACATTTAGCCCTAAATATTTGCTTGGGTCTTTAAACAGTTTTTCTCGCACAATGGTTTCATCGTATTTTCCATACGCATCAACGGGCATAATAACATCTAAGTTATATCGTAACCCCACTTTGTAGTCATCTTCCCCATGCCCTGGCGCTGTATGAACCGCACCTGTTCCAGAATCCATCATGACGTGTTCACCTAAAACAATGTGAGATTTTCTTCCATTTAAGGGATTGATGGCAAACGTATTTTCTAAACTTTTTGGGTCAATGTTTTTTTCAATTTCACCCGCAATGACACCATTTACAATTAAACTGTCATGCAATTTTTTAGCCACGATAAATTTATCGGTTGTGATAACATACTCTTCTTCACCGTTTAAAGAAATCCCCGTATTAGCAGGCAATGTCCAAGGCGTCGTTGTCCAAATGATGATACTGGCGTCAAGTGTTTCGTGTTTAAATGCCACAAAAACAGAAGGAGATACTTTATCTTCATACTCTACTTCTGCTTCAGCCAGTGCTGTTTGTGCAGCCCAAGACCAATAAACAGGTTTACTTCTTTGAACCAATAATCCTTGCTTTGCAATGGCACATAACTCTCTGTAAATATTGGCTTCAAATTTGAAATCCATGGTCAAATAAGGTTTTTCCCAATCCGCAATTACTCCTAGTTGTTTGAACTCATCTTTTTGAATATCAATAAATTTAGCCGCATGTTCTCGACACAACTCTCTGATTTTTGATTTGGCTAAAAGTTTCTTTTTCTCTCCACCAATTTTTTCTTCAACTTTTTGTTCAATGGGTAAACCATGACAATCCCAACCTGGCGTAAATCGTACTGATTTTCCATTAAAATAGTGGTACTTAACAATAATGTCTTTTAAAATTTTATTTAAGGCATGCCCAATATGAATATGTCCATTGGCATAAGGAGGTCCATCATGCAAAGTAAATGACGGAGCATCTTTTCTGTTTTTTTTCATTCTGTCATAAACATTGGTTTCATTCCAGCGCGCATAACGTACGGGTTCATTTTGGGGTAAATTTCCTCTCATAGGAAAGTGTGTGTTTGGAAGTAATAAACTCTCTTTGTAATCCATTTTTTAATTACCTTGTTTTCATAAAATGGGATGATTTTATCTAACTTTTTGTTAAATCTGTATTAGTTTTTTAAAACTCTTTTTTTATTTTGGATCGATATTTCTTTTTCCACATCGAGGACATGGATTTTTATCATTGGCAAAACATGAAAAGCAAAAAGTTGACGTGCAATCTTTACAAGAAAGTTTACAATGTTTGCATACAAATACTTTGCCATAAGAATATTTTTTAGTGGATTTTTTCTTAAAAAAATTAAACATACGAAATGGTACAAAAAAAGCATAAAATTCTTCTTGCGTTTTGTCAAGATTTTCAAAGAAAGAATCAAAGTGTTACCAATGTCTATGGTTATGTAATTTTGATTACATATTATAATTAAATTTGGGAATTAAATTTTTATTATGATACTATTTCACCATAATATTTAAAATAATAGGAACTGTAAATATGAACGATAAAAATTATGACGTAGTCATCGTTGGTGGTGGAATTTCTGGTGCCGCTTTGTTTTACGAATTGGCAAAATATACGGATGTAAAACGTATTTGTATGTTAGAAAAGTATGAAGCCCTTGCAACGCTAAATACTAAAGGAACAAGCAACTCTCAAACCATTCATGTGGGAGATATTGAGACCAACTATACGTTAGAAAAAGCAAAAATTACAAAAAGAACGGCTAAAATGGTTGAAAAGTTCTGTTTACAATATGGACTTGAAAACAAGGTTATGTTTGCACACCAAAAAATGGCTTTGGGGGTAGGTGATAAAGAAGTTGACTTTATTACAAAACGATACCACGAATTTAAAGAGTTATTCCCTTATTTAGAGTTATGGGATAAAGAAAAACTCAAAGAGTTAGAGCCAAAATTAGTTGAAATGCCCGATGGAAGTGACCGACCTGAGAATATTGTTGCTATGGGTGCAAAAGACCAATACACAACTGTTGATTTTGGTAAAATGACAGAAGAACTTGTAAAACAGGCTCAAGCATGTGAAGGCGTAGTTACAGACGTTTATTTTAACAGTGAAGTTGAAGATATCAAAAAAACAAGCGATGGGTATGAACTTAAAACAACTAAAGGTGAAGTGTATACTGCTAAATTTGTTGTGGTTAATGCCGGGGCTCACTCTTTATATTTAGCGCACAAAATGGGTCATGGAAAACACATGGGAAGTTTACCTATGGCAGGAAGTTTCTATGTTACAACGAAACACCTTTTAAATGGTAAAGTGTATATGGTACAAAATGATAAATTACCCTTTGCCGCACTTCACGGCGACCCCGATATTTTACTCGATGGAAAAACTCGATTTGGACCAACGGCACTAATGCTTCCAAAACTTGAAAGATACAAACCAGGTACCTACTTGGATTTTTGGAAAACCTTGAATTTTGATGGTGATATTTTAAAAATCTTCTGGGATTTATTAAAAGATTCAGACATCCGAAATTATGTACTTAAAAACTTTATGTTTGAAGTTCCTGTTATTAATAAAAAATTATTCTTAAGTGATGCACGAAAAATCGTTCCATCATTAACAGAGTGTGATATTGAATATGCCAAAGGCTTTGGTGGAGTAAGACCACAAGTTCTTGATAAAGAGAAACAAAAACTGATGTTGGGTGAAGCTTCAATTGATACAGGCGATGGAATCATCTTCAACATGACTCCAAGTCCAGGGGCAACTTCGTGTTTAGGAAATGCTGAGCGAGACATTCATAAAGTGTGTGATTACTTAAAACTGAACTTCAACGAAGAGCAATTCTTAGCTGATTTAACAGAACCTCAAGCATAATACGCATTTAAAAGGTACAAGATTTACTTGTACCTTTTTCTTATTCGCAACTTTTAATCCTTTTTTACTACAATTAATTTTACCCCTTTTATAACAAAGATAAGGAGTCTTTATGTCAGATGAATTATTTACCGTACAACAAATGGAAGAGCTGCAAGAGTTATTGCGTCAAAACAACAAAACCCTCACTTGTGCTGAATCTTGTACAGGAGGATTAATTGCATCACTTATTACAGAAATTTCTGGTTCATCGGATATATTTCACGGAAGTGTTGTAACCTACTCTAATGAGATAAAAATCCAAGAGCTTCAAGTCAAAAAAGAAAATCTGGAACAATTTGGTGCGGTATCACAAGAAGTGGTATCCGATATGCTCGATGGTGTTTTAAGCAAGTTTAAAGCAAACTACGCCATTGCCGTCAGTGGAATTGCAGGACCCAATGGCGGCACAAAAAATAAGCCAGTGGGAACGGTTGTCATTGGTATAGCTTCTTCAAACGCCTATAAAAAGGTGGTTACTTATCATTTTAGTGGTAACAGAAAAACGGTGCAGATACAAACGGCCAAAACCTCTTTACAAAATTTGTTAAATTTATTAAAAAAAGACTTGACAAAATAGAAATTATTTTATATAATTCCACTCCATTTTAACAAGAGCGACCCGTTAGCTCAGCTGGTAGAGCATCTCCCTTTTAAGGAGGTGGCCGATGGTTCGAATCCATCACGGGTCACCACTGTTGTTTTAATGTTATTTTAAAAAAAGTGTTTGATACAATTTCAACCCTTTAGTACGGTCGATTAGCTCAGTTGGTAGAGCGCTACCCTTACAAGGTAGATGTCACAAGTTCGAGTCTTGTATCGACCACCATATTAAAGTGGTCCCTTCATCTAATGGTTAGGATTCAAGGTTTTCATCCTTGCCATAGGGGTTCGAATCCCCTAGGGATCACCAAAGTTTAAATGTGCGGCTGTAGTTTAGTTGGTTAGAATGCCTGCCTGTCACGCAGGAGGTCGCGAGTTCGAGTCTCGTCAGCCGCGCCATTTAAAAATCTCATGACCCGTTAGCTCAGCTGGTAGAGCATCTCCCTTTTAAGGAGGTGGCCGATGGTTCGAATCCATCACGGGTCACCAGTATAATGAGTAAGCAATAGTGAAGAGTGAATACCTGCTATTTCATTCATTGTTCAGTATTCATTATTAAATTTTGTTAGTGGTCCCTTCATCTAATGGTTAGGATTCAAGGTTTTCATCCTTGCCATAGGGGTTCGAATCCCCTAGGGATCACCAATAATTTGCTTTTATTGTTTTTCATCACTTTTATTCAAAATTAATGTTTAAACAATTTCGGTCGATTAGCTCAGTTGGTAGAGCGCTACCCTTACAAGGTAGATGTCACAAGTTCGAGTCTTGTATCGACCACCATATTTTAAGTGTGCGGTTGTAGTTTAGTTGGTTAGAATGCCTGCCTGTCACGCAGGATGTCGCGAGTTCGAGTCTCGTCAACCGCGCCACTTTTGTCTTTTATTTACACACTTTATGAATAACTGTTTTCCCCATACACTTTCTCAACACTTTTTCAATCATTATTGGCTATTCTTGTACTTCAACTTATTAGAAGGTTTGCGTTGAATGATTAAAGTCAAAAGTATTTATCAACTTATTGTTTACAGTATTATTTTTATTATTGTACTCATCTCTTTTTTTACTTTTATTATTATTTCCAATGCCTTTACCGAGTTTCAAGAAAAGATTCATATCATTGAACAAAACAATTTAGAAAAACAAAAAGCACTCTTAAAAGAGGATATTACTCGAACCATTAAATTTATTGAGTATTACCATACGCTTCATAAAGCCACAAAAAATGAAGCACAAATCCAGCAAGAAATTCTTCAAGCCTTAGATGAACTTAAAGTCAATGATGATATCAATGACTATATTTTTATTTATAATTTTGAAGGTGAATCCATTTATTATCAAGAAATCAAAGAGTATATGGGGAAAAATTTGTATGAATTTAAAGACCCCAACGGCATACAAGTGATTAAAGACTTGATACAAGCTTCCAAACTGCCTCATGGTGATTATGTTGAATACACTTGGTACAAACCTGAAAAAAAACGAAACATCAAAAAAATCTCTTTTGCTCAATCGTACGAACCGTGGAATTGGACTATTGGGAAAGGGGTTTATTTAGACACCGTTGAAAAAGTGGTCAAACAAACACAAGAACAATACGATGAAAAGATTGCCAATTATGTATTACAAATTATTTCATTGACCATTCTTTTGGTGCTTTATTCTATTTTTATTTACAAAAATGCCACCATTTTAATTGCCAATGAGGTCAGAGAAATTGGTAAATATTTTAAAGAATCTGAGAGTGAAGATAAGCCTTTTAACCACAATAAAATTTTGTTTACTGAGTTTCGAACCATTGTTAATTATGCCAATGATGCGATGACAAGTATTAAGTATAAAACTCATTTACTTGAAGATTTAAATAAAAACCTCGAAGAAAAAGTCAATGAAAAAACCCAAGAGCTCACCAATATTTTACTGGCACAAAAAGAGTTTTTAAAAAAAGCTGTGCATGAAATCAATACTCCTTTGTCTATTATTCAAACCAACATTGACCTACTGCGAATGCAAAATTATGATAATCCTCATTTAAAAAATATCGAATCGGGTTCTAAAATTATTAACACCATTTATGAAGATTTAAGTTACATGATTAAGAAAAATCGTATTCATTACACCAAAGAGGTTCTTAATTTTACACACTATTTGAAAAGTCGTATCGAATTTTTTAATGACATTGCTCTTTCAAACGGACTTTTTTTCGTCACCAATTTTGAAAATGATGTGATGATTTATTTTAATGAAACGGAACTGCAACGTATTATTGATAATAACATCTCCAATGCCATTAAATACTCTTTTAAAGAATCTCCCATTTACATCAAACTACTGACACACGATCAACACGTAGAGTTCCAAATTAAAACCCACTCTAAAACCATTTATGACATCAATAAAATTTTTAACAATCAATTTTACAGAGAGAATAAAGCCAAAGGAGGATTTGGTTTGGGATTAAAAATTGTCAAAGAGATTTGTGATGAAAATTCAGTTATAATCGATTTGCAATCAAGTAACGATGAAACAAAATTTATTTATAGGTTTAAACAGTATGAAAATATTACTTCTTGAAGATGAGTTAATGCTCAATAATGCCATAAATGAGTATTTAACCAGTATTGGACACCAAGTTGAAAGTTTTACGGATGGTCAAGCCGTAGTTGATGGCATTAATACCAGTTACGATTTGTTAATTTTGGATATCAATGTTCCTTCATTGGATGGCTTTGAAATTTTAACCCTCTTAAATGCCAAAAAAATTTTTATTCCTACGATTTTTATCAGTGCTTTGCGTGATATTGAAGATATTACTAAGGGGTACGATTTAGGGTGCAAAGAGTACTTAAAAAAACCGTTTCATCTTGCTGAACTTGGCATTAAAATCAATCAAATTTTAAAAAGTGAACAACAAACCACTTCACACATAAAATTTTCAAAAAATTACTCTTATTCAAAAACCAATAAGACCCTCTACTTTAACAATCAACCTCAAAATCTCACCAAAAAACAACTTGAAATTATTCATATTTTGGCATTAAACATCAATATGATTGTTGATTTTGAACGATTTAGAATTGATGTTTGGGATGCAGAAGATATTGATAATCCGACAATTCGGGCTGAAATTTCTCGATTAAAAAAATCACTAAAAGAAGATTTTATCAAAAATATACGCGGTCTTGGTTACAAAATTGACCGATATTACTCCGCATAATTTCTCTTTAAAACAGCCATAAAATGGTTGTTTTATCAACATGTCTACAAAAAAAATAAAAAAAAATTCTCAAATTTGTATGAATGCTACCCAATTGCTATTAACATCTTTTATACTTCTTTTGTTACTTTAGTAATGGCTAAATAAATTTTTAAAGTTTATTTATTCATTGGGTATAAACTAAAAAAGGAGAAAAGATGAGTCCAGAAAAAGCTCAGGCTTATTGGAAAGAAAACATTAGCACAATCATCAAACTACTTGTAGTTTGGTTTGTTGTTTCTTTCGGTTGCGGTATTATATTTATTGAACAACTCAATTCAATTGAAATTGCAGGTGTTAAGTTAGGATTTTGGTTTGCACAACAAGGTTCAATCTATGCGTTTGTTATCTTGATTTTCGTATACGTTAAAGTTATGACGGGAATTGATGAAAAATACGGCGTAAACGAGTAGGAAAGGAAAGACATGGAATTACAATCATTAATTTACCTATTCGTAGGTGTATCATTCGCAATTTACATTGGTATTGCATTGTGGGCTAAAGCTGGTTCAACAAAAGACTTCTACGTTGCTGGTGGAGGAGTTCACCCAGTAGCTAACGGTATGGCAACGGCTGCAGACTGGATGTCAGCTGCATCATTTATCTCTCTTGCAGGGATTATTTCGTTTCAAGGTTCTGTAGGTGGGGCTTACTTAATGGGATGGACAGGTGGATACGTTCTACTTGCTATGTTATTAGCACCTTACTTAAGAAAGTTCGGTAAATTTACTGTTCCTGACTTCGTAGGTGACAGATATTACTCAAGCAGTGCGCGAGTTGTTGCTGTTATCTCAGTTATTTTCGTATCATTTACTTATGTTGCGGGACAAATGAGAGGAGTTGGAATTGTTTTCTCAAGATTCTTACAAGTTGATGTTAATACAGGTGTAATCATCGGTATGGCAATCGTATTTTTCTACTCAGTTCTTGGTGGGATGAAAGGGATTACTTATACACAAGTTGCACAATATGTTGTAATGATTTTAGCATATATGATTCCTGCTATTTTCTTATCATTACAAGTAACAGATACTTTCTTACCACAATTAGGTCTATTTGCTACAACAACATTTGAATTTAATGATGGAGTAAGAGTGATCCCCGAGGGCACCTACTTGTTACATGCACTTGATCAATCCTTAACTGATTTAGGATTTGCAGCATATACAAATCCAGGTAACTTATGGAATATGTTTATGCTTACAACAGCATTAATGCTTGGAACTGCTGGTTTACCACACGTTATTGTTAGATTCTTTACAGTACCAACGGTTAAAGATGCTAGAATATCTGCTGGTTGGGCTTTAGTGTTTATTGCGATTATGTATACAACGATTTCTTCAGTTGCAGCATTTTCAAGAGTAAACTTAATTAAAAATGTTCAAAATGTTGAGTATAAAGCATTTGTAAACGGTGAATTAACTCACGCTGATGGTACTCCAAACAATGGTGCTTGGTTCAAAACATGGGAACAAGGTGGATTATTGGCTTGGACAGACCGAAATGGTGATGGTAAAATCCAATACGCTCCAGACGCGGCATTTGCTGGTAAACCTGCTTTTGATGGTACTAATGTTGGTATTCATGGAGAGAGATTAACAACAAACGCAAAACCTGCTGCTAACAGCGGTAAAATTGAAAACGAATTGTATGTTGACAGAGATATCATGGTTCTTGCAAATCCAGAGATTGCTAACTTACCTAACTGGGTAATTGCATTCATCGCAGCTGGGGGTCTTGCAGCAGCATTATCAACAGCAGCTGGTTTATTACTGGTAATTGCTTCTTCTATTTCTCACGATTTAATGGGACAAGTAATTTTCAAAGATCCAGAAACGGGTAAATCAAAATTAAATGAGAAATCAGAGTTAATGTGGGCGAGACTTTCAGCCGTCGTTGCAATCTTAATTGCAGGTTACTTAGGAATCAACCCTCCAGGTTTCGTGGCACAAGTTGTTGCGTTTGCATTTGGACTAGCAGCTGCTGCGTTCTTCCCAACAATTATCCTTGGGGTATTTGATAAACGAATGAACAAAGAAGGTGCGATTGCTGGTATTTTAACAGGTCTTATCTTTACATTTGGATACATTGTATACTTCGTATTCTTAGGTGGAGACAAAGCAGATTATTTCTTAGGAATTGCTCCTACAGGTATTGGAACAATTGGTACAATCTTACACTTAATCGTAGCGTTTGTTGTATCAAGAATGACTCCACCACCACCACAAGAGATTCAAGAATTAGTTGAACTAATCAGAATTCCTTCAGGTGCAGGTGCAGCACACGATCACTAAGAAGTGACGCTACTCAAAGTATGCCTTGGGCATACTTTGTAGTATTTTTTTATGTTAAGTTTTTAGGTATTTAACGCGAACATTTATCTAAAAACTTAATATAAAAAAGTACTTATATCAAAGCTTATTACACTTAAACCATCGGTTTTCAACTTGTCTTTGTATCAAATTAAAATAAAGGTTTTTTATGAGTCTTAGAGATCAAGAATCTTTCTTATCCAATATCCATCCGTTTGAAGTTTTAACACAAGAAGAGATGTCCCTTTGCATTAAAAATATGGACATTGCCTACTACCCTAAAGACACCACGTTAATCAGTCCTGAAAAAGTTTCCAAGAACTTCTTTATCATCATTAAAGGAACGGTGCATGAATATAATGAAGAAGAGATGGTCATGGATTTTCATCAAGAAGACTCTTTTGATGCCAATTCTTTGATTTATGGAAAAACCAAACACAATTTTAAAGTGTATGAAGATTTGATTTGTTATGAATTAAACAAAGAAGTTTTTCTCAAACTTATTGAGCAAAACAGTGAATTCAAAAACTTTTTTTTAAATAATTTGGTCAATAAAATTCAAGAGTTAAAAAATAAAGAGTTTACTTCTGAACTCTCTTCGTTTATGATTGCTCGTGTTGATGATACGGTTATTCATGAAAGTTGCGTAGTGGATGTGGGCACAAAACTCATTGACGCGATTGAAAAATCAATGGAATACAAAACCTCTACGATTATTGTGCGTAACGGTTTGGAATATGGCATTATTACAGATTCACTGCTTAAAATGAAAGTTCTTTTAGAAGGAAGAGATTTAACCATTCCCGTAGAAGAGATTGCAATATTTCCCTTAATTTCAGTACAAAATGATGATTATTTATTTGATGCTTTTAGTTTATTGATTAAAAATAACATCAAACGAATTGGGGTTAAAAACTCCAAAGGTGAAATGATTGGTGTATTAGAACAAATTGACGTCTTATCTCATTTTGCTAATCACACCTATGTTGTTGATTCTAAAATAAAAAAAGCCAAAACCGTTGAAAATTTGAAAGAGGCCAGCTGTGAGTTGATTAATACCATTAAAACCCTCAATGCCAAAGGGGTTAAAGTTCATCACATCTCTAACTTAATTGGACAACTTAACTTAAAAGTCTATCGTAAACTCTATCAGCTTGTTGTTCCTAAAGAGCTTCAAAAAGATGCGTGTTTTATTGTTATGGGAAGTGAAGGAAGAAACGAACAAATTATTAAAACCGACCAAGACAATGCCTTAGTGGTGTGCGATAATGTTGATGTTGAACAATATCGTCCTTATATGAACCAAATGACGGAGATTCTTATTGACTTTGGATACCCAAGATGTGAAGGCAATATTATGGTTTCCAATCCTTTTTGGTGTAAAACGGTCAGTGATTATAAAAAAGAGACAGCCAAATGGATTGAAGCTCCTGATATGCAAAACTATATGGATTTGGCGATTTTCTTTGACTCTTTTGCGGTTGCAGGAAATAAAGAGTTATTGATTAATTTAAAAGATGATTTATTTAATAAACTGCACGACAAAGATGTCTTTATGGCCTATTTTGCAAGAGCGACACTTACGTTTGAAACACCCAGTAAAATTGCCAATTTTATGACCAAAACACATAATATTGATATTAAAAAAACAGGGGTTTTTCCTATTGTTCAAGGCATACGAAGTTTGGCTTTACGTGAGCGTATTCGAGAAACTACCACCATAAAACGAATTAAAATTTTAGAACAAAAAAAGATTTTAGATCCTGAACTTGCCAGTGAATTACTTGAGGCATTTGATGTTTTAAATACCCTTCGGCTTAAATCACAACTGCAAAAATTACAAGACAACAAACCCATCGATAATTTAGTCGATACGCACACATTAGGTAAAATTGAACGAGATTTACTTAAAGACAGTTTTAGTATCGTTACAAACTTTAAAAAATTTATTACGTATACCTTTAAAATTGATAAGATTTCATAATGTTTCAACAATTACTTAAAAAATGGCACCAATCCAAACTCAACGATAAACGATTTTTGTTCTTATTTGAAGAAGAACCCCTCGATGAATACGTTTGCTTAGATTGCGAAACAACGGGATTAAATCCCAGAAAAGATGAAATTCTATCCATCGGTGCTGTTATTATCAAAGGCAATAGAATTTTGATGAGCAAAACGCTCAATATTTTTGTTAAACCCTCTAAAAATGTTACAGAAGAGTCCATTAAAATTCATCAAATCAGACCCATTGATTTAGAAAATGCTATCACTCCACAAGAAGCGATATATGAACTTTTAGAATTTATTGGCAATCGTGCTATTGTTGGATATTACATTAAATTTGATGTTGCAATGATCAATAAATATACAAAACAACTTTTAGGCATTAAACTGCCCAATCGAACCATTGAAGTCTCATCCATGTATTATAAAACTCGGCAAAAAAACTCAGAATATCAATTTATTGATTTAAAATTTGATACCATTATGAAAACATTAAATATTCCTGAGTTGGGAAAACATGATGCTCTTAATGATGCCATTATGACCTCCATGATGTTTTTAAAATTAAAAGATATGACCCCTGCTCATTCAACGTTTTACGAAGGTTAATTCAACCTTAAAGCACTCTCTTCGCTCTTCATTTTTGTTTCATTTTGTTACATGATTTCTTCCTTAACTTAACTTTACCTTAATTATTTTTGATGATAGCTTGACATTATCTTATTGGTGTATAATATCGGTTGGTTTACTCAATGCTATTTTATTGCTATGTTTACGCTATTTTGCTGCTATTATTGTAGACATTTTACCCAAGAAAATTGCTTTGAGTTAAAAAAGAATCTCTTAAAATTGACCAATATTTTAAGAATTACATGGAGGAATGTATGAACAACGAATTAGTCCAAAGGATTAAATCAAATCCTAAATATCAAGAGTTGGTTTCAAAAAGAAATGCTTTTTCATTGAAACTTTCTATCTTTGTCTTAGCTATGTTTTATAGCTTTGTATTAGTTATTGCTTTCAATAAAGAATTACTGGCAATAAAATTGGGAGAAGGTGTTATGACGGTTGCCTTTCCTGTAGGAGCTGGAATTATTCTTATTAGCTTTCTTACGACATTAATTTATGTCAGAAGAGCCAATGGGGAATTTGAAGAGTTAACCAATAGTATTAAAGATGATGTAAAGGATTTATTATAATGCTAAAAGTAATTACACTATTAAGTTTACTTGCATTAGGGCTGTTTGCTGCAGGTGATGATTTAGGAGATATGGGGAAAAGAGACTTAAATGTTTCTGCAATTATTATGTTCTTTATTTTTATTGCTGGAACATTGGGTATTACAAAATGGGCTGCAAGTAAAACAAAATCGGCTTCAGACTTCTATACTGCTGGTGGTGGTATTAGTGGGTTCCAAAATGGTATGGCAATTGCGGGGGATTATATGTCTGCTGCCTCATTTTTAGGTATTTCTGGAATGATTTACTTAAATGGATTTGATGGATTAGTGTATGCCGTAGGGTTTTTAGTTGGTTGGCCTGTTATTTTATTTTTAATGGCTGAAAAACTCAGAAACTTAGGTAAATTTACCTTCACGGATATTGCTGCATACCGATTATCTCAAAAAGAGATTAGAATCTTAGCCGCGTTTGGTTCTTTATCTGTTGTAACATTATACTTAATTGCTCAAATGGTAGGTGCCGGAAAGTTAATTCAAATTCTTTTTGGTATGGATTATGAGTATGCGGTTATTTTAGTGGGTATTATGATGATTGTTTATGTCACATTTGGTGGAATGTTAGCCACCACATGGGTACAAATCATTAAAGCTGTGTTGTTGCTTTCTGGGGTTACTTTTATGGGATTCATGGTGATGTCTCATTATGGTTTTTCATTTACTTCTTTAGCAACACAAGCCGTAGAAATACACGATAAAGGTCAAGCGATTATGGCACCCGGTGGATTTATTTCAGATCCTATTTCAGCCATTTCTTTAGGGTTAGCCTTAATGTTAGGAACAGCAGGTTTACCTCATATTTTAATGAGATTCTTTACAGTAGGTAACGCCAAAGAAGCTCGAAAATCAGTTGTGTATGCCACAGGATTTATTGGGTATTTTTACTTAATTATTGCGGTCATTGGTTTAGGGGCTATTGTCTTTTTAAATACACCAGAAGGGGCTGCATACTTCCAAGATGGTAAGTTAATTGGTGGTGGAAATATGGCTGCTATTCATTTATCTCATGTTATTGGGGGAGATATTTTCTTAGGATTTATTTCTGCTGTTGCATTTGCAACCATTTTAGCGGTTGTTTCAGGATTAACACTGGCAGGAGCCAGTGCCATTTCACACGATATTTATGCCATTGTAGTAAAAAAAGGGTTAGCCAGTGAAGCCGATGAAATTAAAGTTTCAAAAAGATCGGTTATTATCATTGGTATTGTTGGGGTTATTTTAGGAATTGCCTTTGAAAACCAAAATATTGCTTTTATGGTTGGTCTTGCTTTTGCCATTGCTGCATCGGCTAACTTCCCAATTTTGTTCTTATCTATTTATTGGTCAAAACTTACTACAAGAGGAACATTTATTGGTGGTTTTGTTGGTTTAATTACGGCTGTTGTTTTAGTAATATTAAGCCCAACCGTTTGGGTTGAAATTTTAGGAAATGAAAGTGCGATTTTCCCTTATAAACACCCAGCATTGTTCTCTGTAAGTGCGGCATTTATTGCTATTTGGTTCTTCTCAATTACCGATAAATCACAAAGAGCAGCACAAGAAATTGAATCTTTCGAAGCACAAAGTGTTCGTGCCCAAACGGGTATTGGCGCAGATGGCGCTGTTGATCACTAAGCCTTTACGTTACTAAAGAGTTCTCTCTTTAGTAACACTTTTATTTTAAACCATTTCATATATCTACATTTATATAATTATTTTTATTATTTAAAACCTCATTTTCTTCAATTTGTTACGATTTTACCTCTGTTACCTCTTTTTTACATAATTTATACATATCTATGTGGCTTATAATTTTTTATCTGTATAATGAGTTTTATCATTATTTGCTATGTTAATGCTATGTTTCATTAACTCTCAATAACGACAAAACAAATTATTTCTGATTTACAAGGAAGAATATATGAACGATGAATTAGTTGAACGAATTGAAGCCAATCCAAAATATCATGAATTGGTCTCAAAAAGAAATCGTTTGGGTATCCAATTGGGTGCCTTTGTACTGCTTATGTTTTACGCATTTATTTTGGTTATTGCTTTTAACAAAGAGTTATTGGCAACCAAAATCGGAGACAATATGACCACCATAGCTTTTCCAATCGCTTTGGCAATTTTAGTTATCAGCTTCCTAACGACGCTGGTGTATGTTAAAAAAGCAAACAATGAGTTTGAAGATTTAACCAATGAGATTAAAAATGATGTAAAGGATTTATTATAATGTTTAAAATTTTAGCACTGCTATTTATCACAGCTCTTACAGCATTTGCAGCAGGTGACGCTACTTTCGAAGCCACTAAAAGAGAGTTGAATATTCCTGCAATTATTATGTTCTTGATTTTTATTGTTGGAACACTTGGAATTACGTATTGGGCAGCCAATAAAACAAAATCCGCCAGTGATTTTTATACCGCAGGTGGAGGTATTTCGGGTTTTCAAAATGGTTTGGCTATTGCCGGAGATTATATGTCTGCTGCTGCCTTTTTAGGAGTTTCAGGGCTTATTTATCTCAAAGGGTACGATGGGGTTATTTATGCCGTCTCTTTTTTAGTGGGGTGGCCTGTTATTTTGTTTTTTATGGCAGAAAAATTACGAAACTTAGGAAAGTTTACTTTTGCTGATATTGCTGCGTACCGATTAGGACAAAAAGAGATTCGAACACTCGCCGCTTTTGGTTCGTTAAGTGTAGTAGTATTGTATTTAATTGCTCAAATGGTAGGAGCAGGAAAACTCATTCAAGTATTGTTTGGTATGGAGTATGAGTATGCTGTTTTTATGGTAGGAGCATTAATGATTATTTATGTTACCTTTGGTGGTATGTTAGCGACAACTTGGGTACAAATCATTAAAGCGTGTTTGTTGCTTTCTGGGGTTTCGTTTATGGCAGTTATGGTCTTATACCACTTTAATTTTTCGTTTGAATCTTTAGCCGTTACAGCCGTAGAAAATCACACTCTTGGCGAAGCTATTTTAAGCCCAGGAGGCTTTATTTCTGACCCCATTTCAGCGATTTCATTAGGAATGGCATTGATGTTAGGAACAGCCGGACTTCCTCATGTTTTAATGCGTTTTTTTACCGTAGGTAACGCCAAAGAAGCTCGAAAATCGGTTGTTTATGCCACAGGGTTTATCGCTTATTTTTGGATTATTATTACCATCGTTGGATTTGGAGCCATTGCTTTTTTAAACAGTGCTGAAGGTGCACAATATTTTACAGAAGGCAAACTCTTTGGTGGCAATAATATGGCTTCAGTTCACTTATCGCATATGTTAGGAGGAAATGCCTTTTTAGGATTTATTTCAGCGGTCGCGTTTGCAACCATTTTAGCCGTTGTTTCAGGATTAACTTTAGCAGGGGCTTCAGCCATTTCGCATGACATTTATGCCAATGTCATTAACCCTGAAGCTTCCGATGAAAAAATCGTAAAAATTTCTAAACTCACGGTTATTGTTGTAGGAATTGTGGGAGTAACACTTGGAATCGCTTTTGAATCTCAAAACATTGCTTATATGGTTGGTTTGGCATTTGGTATTGCTGCAAGTGCTAATTTCCCTATTTTATTCTTATCCATTTATTGGCGAGGATTAACCACTAAGGGTGCGTTTATTGGTGGATTTATTGGTCTAATCACAGCAGTGACTTTAGTAATTTTAGGACCCAATGTGTGGGTTCAAATTTTGGGCAATAAAGAAGCTATTTTCCCTTATGCTCACCCTGCACTCTTTTCTGTTACGGTTGCCTTTATAGGAATTTGGTTATTTTCTAAAATGGACAGTTCTCCTAGAGCAAAACAAGAAAGAGAACTCTTCAGAGCCCAAAATGTTAGAGCCAATACAGGAATTGGTGCAGCAGGAGCTGTAGATCATTAAGCCTTTTTGTTACTAAAGAGTTTCTCTCTTTAGTAACACCAAATAAGTTATATAAAATAAATTGTGTGCTAAACTTTTTTTGAATATATCAAAAAACTAATATTTGGGACACCTATGAGTATTCTTGAACAAACCACTTTTATTAAAAACATTCACCCTTTTGACAATTTAAGCCGTCCGCAACTCGAAGAGATTGCACACAATTTAGACATTGTTTACTTTAAAAAAAATGAAATCATTCAAAGAAATGGAACACAACCTGAAAAACTCTATTTTATCATTAAAGGATTGGTTCAAGAAAAAAAAGAGGATGAAGTCATCTCTTTGTACTCCATTAATGAACTCTTTGATGCAAAATCCGTTGTAGAAAATTATTGTAAGAACTCTTTTGTAACGGCACAAGAAACCATTTGTTATGCCTTAAATCGAGATTTGTTTATTCGTATTTTGCATGAAAACCCCTCTTTAGAGAGTTACTTTTTTCAATCGATTTCGCAAAAGCTCAATGCCAATATTTCCAATGAAAAGAACAAAGATTTGGCCAATATTATGGTGGCTAAAGTTAAAGATGCCAATGTTCATAAAGCCATTGTGATTCCCTATGAAACCACAATTTATGAAGCGGCTTTACGCATTAAAAAAGAAAAAGTTCCCACTTTATTGTTGCAAGATACGCAAGGAGACATTTATATCGTCACGGATTCTGATTTTCGACAAAAAGTGATTCTAAATCGTATGGATTATGATGATATTGTTGGAAAGATTTCAACCAAAGGTATCATTAGCGTCAATGAAAATGACTTTTTATTTAACGCTCAACTGCTGATGACCAAACACGGTATTAAACGAGTCGTTGTTACCAATAACGATGAAAAGATTGTAGGCATACTTGATCAAATCTCGCTTTCTTCATTTTTTGCGACACACACCTTTTCCGTTTCCAATAAAATTGAAAAAGCTGAAACCATTGAAGAGCTTAAAGAAGCGAGTCATTCGTTCATCAAAATCGTACGCTCACTCAATGCCAAAGGGGTAAAAATCGATTTTATCTCAAAACTCATTAATCAGCTCAATCAAAAAGTGATGAACAAACTCTTTTTGATTACTGCGCCTCAATCACTTATAGGCAAATCGTGTTTGGTCGTTATGGGAAGTGAAGGACGAGGAGAACAAGTTTTAAAAACCGATCAAGACAATGCCCTAATCATTGCCGATGATTGTGAGATTTCGCAAGAAGAGCTGATGGCATTTACCCATGATTATACGGAACATTTGGTCGATTTTGGATTTCCACGATGCGAGGGCAATATCATGGTTTCTAATCCCTATTGGTGTCGACGTCATAAAGAGTTTAAAGACCTGATTTTTTCTTGGATTACGAATAAAACAGGGGATGATTTTATGAATCTTGCCATTTTTTATGATGCCGTTTGTGCCAGTGGAGATAAAGAGTTACTGCAAAGTTTAAAAGAGTATATTTTTAAAATTGGCGCCACATCTCAAAGCTTTTTTATGCATTTTGCTAAAATCATTACCACTTTTCATGTGCCTCTTGGTTTTTTTGATGGATTTGTTTTTAACAGCGACAACAAAGAACACTCACATGAAATTGATATTAAAAAAGGGGGGATTTTTATTTTAGTACAAAGCATTCGAAGTTTAAGTTTAGAGCATAAAATTTTAAAAACCAATACCATTCGTCGAATTAAAGAGCTCAATAAATTGGCTGTTTTAGAAGATGAATTTACCCAAGAACTCATTGAAGCATTTAACTTTTTGTGTACCATCAAACTTAAATCCAATCTGACAAAACTGGACGCGGGTATTAAAATAGATAATTACATTAACCCCGATGATTTAAATACTATGGAAAAAGATTTACTTAAAGACAGTTTTAAAATTGTCAATAAATTAAAGAAAAAACTTGAATACCACTATAAGTTGAACTATGTTTAAACGCATCAAAAATCATTTTAATAAAAAAAAGCTAAAAGACGACAACTATCTTTTCTTATTTGATAAACCAAATAAAGAAGAGTTTGTCTGTTTTGATTGTGAAACCACGGGTTTAAATGTTTTAAAAGATGATATCATCTCTATTGGTGCAGTCATTATCAAAGACAATACCATTGTTGCAAGTAAAAAATTTGTTAAATATGTTAAACCTAAAACTAAACTTCAAATTGATGCCATTAAAGTGCATCATATAAGAGAATGTGATTTACTCGATGCTGAAGAGATACAAGACGTCCTCAAAGAGTTTTTAGAGTTTATTGGTAATCGTATTTTAGTGGGATACTATTTGGAATTTGATATAGCCATGGTCAACAAATATTTGGTTAATATGTTAGGCATTACGCTTCCTAATAGAGCCATTGAAGTCTCTGCTTTGTATCACGATTGGAAAATTGAATTTATTCCTCAAGGACACATAGATTTACGCTTTAATACCATTTTAAAAGATTTAAATCTTCCTCATTTAAGTAAACATGATGCGTACAATGATGCTATTATGAGTGCCATGATGTTTTTGAAGCTTAAGAATCAACCCAAAGTTAAAATTTAGTCAATCTAAATTTTGCTATAATAAACAAAATTATCACAAAGGTTTTACCATGCTAATATTTATTTTAAATGCGGGAAGTTCTTCCTTAAAATACCAATTAATGAATCACGCTACACACAGAGTGTTGGCCTCAGGTTTATGTGAAAGAATTGGCATTGACGGACGAATCATCCATGAAGCCAATGATTTAAAAACAACCACGGATGTTGATTTTCCTACGCATAAAGAAGCCATTGAATATGTTCTTAAACTTTTAGTTGAAGGTAAACAAAAAGTTATTGATACGATTGAACACGATATTGACGCCATTGGACATCGAGTGGTTCACGGAGGGGAGTACTTTAATCAAAGCGTTTTAATTGATGATTCTGTTATACGAAAATTGGAAAAACTTATTCCCTTAGCCCCTTTACACAATCCTGCTCATATTTTAGGCATTAAAATCTGTTTAGAACTGATGCCGGGAAAACCCAATGTAGCAGTCTTTGATACTGCCTTTCATCAAAGTATGCCTGCGTGTAATTATATGTATGCTATTCCTTATGAAGATTATACAGAACATAAGGTGCGAAAATATGGCTTTCATGGAACAAGTCACTCCTATGTTTCACAAGAAGCGGCCAAACTTTTAAATAAAAAAGATTCCAAAGTGATTGTCTGCCATTTGGGTAATGGCTCATCGGTTTGTGCCGTTAAAGAGGGAAAATCAATGGATACCTCTATGGGATTAACTCCCTTAGAAGGCTTAATGATGGGAACACGATGCGGAGATTTAGATCCGGCTGTACTGGCTTATTTAATGGAAAAGAAAAATATGAGTGCCAATGAAGTGGTTGATTATCTCAATAAAAAATCAGGGCTTTTAGGGGTTTCGGGTATCAGTTCAGATTTACGAGAAATAATGGAAGCCAGTGCTAAAGGAGATACAAGAGCCTCTTTAGCCATTGACATTCAATGCAATCGTATTAAAAAATATATCTGCTCTTATGCCGGTGTCATGGGTGGCGTTGATGCCATTTGTTTTACCGCAGGTATTGGAGAAAATGCTGATTTGATCCGAGAAAAAGTCTGTTCAGGTCTAGAGTTTATGGGCATTGAAATAGACAAAGAAAAAAATAAAATACGAAACAGCAATACTCGAGAAATCAGTACCGATACTTCAAAAGTTAAAATTTTTGTGATTCCAACCAATGAAGAGTTTGTCATTGCAAACGATACGTATAACTTAACAAAAGCTTAATGCTTTTGTTAAAAACTACTCTTTTCCTTTCAAATTCACTTAAAAAATCACAAAATAAAACGATTAAATATTACCATTCTTCACACAATAAAATTTTATTTTCAAAAATGTTAAATTTATGTACATTTTTGAAAATATAATATAGAATATTCTTTCTACAAGGTTATAAGTAAAAATGCTATTTTAATGCTATGCTTTTAATTTATAATCTTTATTCACTAAATTAGAAAGGAATATTAAATGGGTCTAATTGATAGTATCAAAGAAAATGCTAAAAAAGAGCTTAAAACAATCGTACTTCCAGAGCCTGAAGACGAAAGAGTTTTAAAAGCTACACAACAAGTCTTAGCTGAAAAAACAGCTAAAGTTGTTTTAATTGGAAATCCACAAACCATTCAAGCTGACGCAGCAAAATGCGGAGCCAACATTGAGGGTGCAACGATTATTGACCCTAAAAATTATGCCAATATTGAAGCGTATGTTAATGAACTGGTTGAACTAAGAAAATCAAAAGGATTAACAGCAGCTGAAGCCAAAGAACTTTTAACGACTGAGCCAAGATTTTTTGGTTGTATGATGGTAAGACTTGGCGATGCTGATGGTTTAGTTGCCGGTTCAAACTCTCCAACGGCTGATGTTTTAAGAGCTGCTATTCAAGTTATTAAAACGGCTCCTGGTATTAAAACCGTTTCTTCTGCTTTTGTTATGGAAACAGCTGACGGTAAATTTGGAGACAATGGGTTATTACTTTTTGCCGATTGCGCTGTTTTACCCGATCCAAATTCTGAACAACTTGCCGACATTGCTGCTTCAACTGCTGCAACAGCAAAAAGCGTTGTAGGATTAGAACCAAGAGTTGCGATGTTATCCTTTTCAACGATGGGAAGTGCCGAGCATCCACTGGTTGACAAAGTTAAAAATGCCGTACAAATTTTAAAAGACAGAAACGTAGATTTTGCTTTTGATGGAGAAATGCAAGCCGATGCAGCTATTGTTGAAGCCATTGGCAAGAAAAAAGCTCCCGATTCAAAAGTTGCTGGAACAGCCAATATTTTAGTATTCCCTGATTTACAAGCTGGAAACATTGGATACAAACTCGTACAACGATTTGCCAATGCCGATGCACACGGACCAATCGTACAAGGTTTAGCAAAACCGGTTAATGACTTATCAAGAGGTTGTTCAGTTGAAGACATCTCAAATTTAGTTGCCATTACTGCAACACAATGTAAATAATAAAAATAAAAGGAAACAACATATGAGAGTATTTATTTTAAATGCAGGAAGTTCATCGTTAAAATATCAATTAATGAATCCCGTTACAAAAGAAGTTTTAGCCTCTGGATTATGCGAAAGAATTGGAATTGATGGTGTTTTAAAACATGAGTTTGGTGATGATAAAAAATTAAAGCTAGAAGTTTCAATGCCTACACATAAAGAAGCCATTGAATTGGTTTTAAAAACGTTAACTGACGGCGAAGGCAAAGTGATCAACTCAATTGATGACATTGATGCCATTGGTCATAGAGCCGTCCATGGAGGAGAAGAGTTCTCTGGCTCTGTTATGGTAACGGATAGAGTGATTGAAAAAATGAAAGAGTTAATTCCGTTAGCTCCTTTACACAATCCTGCTAATATCATGGGTATGGAAATTTGTCAAGAATTAATGCCAGGTAAACCAAACGTGGCAGTATTTGACACAGCATTTCACCAAACAATGCCTGATTATGCCTATATGTATCCCCTTCCTTATGAGCAATATGAAAAACATAAAGTGCGAAAATATGGTTTCCATGGAACAAGCCACTTTTTTGTTTCTAATGAAGCAAGAAATATGTTAGACAAAAAACACAACACCCGAATTATTGTTTGCCACTTAGGTAACGGTTCTTCTGTTTCTGCCGTTTTCAATGGTAAATGTATTGACACTTCTATGGGTCTTACTCCTGTTCAAGGCTTAATGATGGGTACAAGATGTGGAGATATTGGAGCTGGAGCATTACAATATATGATGGAAAAAGAGGGATTAACCATCAAAGAAACTCTTGACATCTTAAATAAAAAATCAGGAATTTTAGGAATTTCTGGAAAATCTTCTGACTTAAGAGAAGTATTAGAAGGAAGAGAAGCGGGAGATGACAGATGTCGATTAGCCGTTGATATGATTGCGTATATTATCAAAAAATATGTCGGTTCTTACGCGGCTGCTTTAGACGGTGTTGATGCGTTGTGTTTCACAGGTGGCATTGGTGAAAATGCTGCATTAATTCGAGAAAAAGTGTGTGCAGGATTAGACTATATGGGATTAAACATTGACCCTGTTAAAAATAATAAACGTTGTTCATTAGCAAGAGATATCTCTACGAATGGTTCTACAGGAAGAATTTTTGTTATTCCTACGAATGAAGAGTATGTTATTGCTAACGATACCTATAAAGTAGTTACTACAGGTACAGCTGCTGCACCAAAAAAAGCGACGTGTGATTAATACACTTGATGTATAAAAAAAGGCAGAAAAGGAAAACCTTTTCTGCCTTTTTTATTTATCTTTAAGGGCACCTCTAAAAATTAGAACGCTTTTAATCCATCCATAAATTGAAGTGAAAAGTGAGAAAAAGCTTCACTCATTACTTTATCTAAGAAGCGATCCATTTTATCTTCTTTTACCCAAATTGGATTTTCAATTTTTCCCAATGAATACAGTTCACTTTGTGCAAAACTTAACGTACCAACCTCATCAATCAACCCTACACTTTTGGCCTGTCGAGCAGTAAAAATATGCGCATCAGCATAAACTTCATGTTCATTGACCTTTAACTTTCGTGCAGAAGCAACATCAGAGACAAACATGGCATACGTATCACTGATAACTCGTTCAAGTTCTTGTTTTTCATAACTGTTCCATGTTCGTGCAAAGGTTCCTGCTTCTTTATACCGCCCTACTTTAACCGTTTGGGTTTGTACTCCAATTTTTTGCATCAACTCTTCAATATTGGCACCTTGAAAAATCACGCCAATTGAACCTATCATACTTCCAGGGTTTGCCACTATTTTAGATGCCCAAATAGAAGCATAGTAACTTCCACTTGCCATAACACCACTGGCATAAGCGACAACGGGTTTTTTCTCATTTAACTCTTTAATTGCATAGGCAATTTCAACCGAAGGAGCCACTGCCCCACCAGGAGAATTGACATTGAGTAAAACCCCTTTGATGTTCTCATTGTTAGAAGCATTTTCAATCGCTTCTAACGTTTTATCGACATTTAATATAGGTCCGGTTAAATCTATCTTTTGAAGATTAGCCACTTCCAAATTTTGAGGTTCACTCTCTTTAAATACAAAAAATAAAATGGTTAAAAAAACAATGGTTTTAAAATATTTAGTGATAAACTCCAATATCTTTGTCACGGGTAAAAATACCATTCTAAAAAATTCAAACATCTTCGCCTCCTATAATCGTTCGATTGACATATTTGGTATGTAAAATAATATGTGTCGCTAAATCTTCACTCTTTTTCACTCCATCAGGCAAGGTAAACGCAATCATATCACTGTTTTTCCCCTCTTCCAAACTCCCTTTATTTAACCCCAATGCTTTTGCTCCATTTAACGTAGCTGCTTTAAGCAGTTTTTTTGAAAAGGTGTTGACATTTCGAGTGGTATGAATCATCAACGCATTGCGTAATTCATCAAACATACTCAATGAATTGTTGGAACTTAATCCATCGGTACCAATTGAAAAAGGGGTGTCATTGAGTCTTTTTACATTGAGTTTGCTGTTATTAAGCAACCGATTGGAAGTGGGACAATGGTTAATCACACCATTAAGTTGCGCAATTTTATTTAACTCTTCTTCATTGGCTTCAACACAATGAGTAAAACTCAAATGTTTGATTCCTTTGAACTGTTCTAAAAACTCCATTGAGGAAGTCACGCTTTTATTTTGCCCTAACAGTTTCATAAAAAAATCTAAAAAACTTCCACTGTTGCTTTTTAACCACTCTTTTTCCTCACTGCTTTCTAAAAAATGTGCCGTCACACAAAGCTCTTTTTCATGTGCAATTTTAAGCACTTCTCTGAGTAAAAAAGGATGCACAGAATACGCTGAGTGTATCGCAATAGCAGGAATAAATCGTTTGGAAGAGTGTTGTAACGTTTGGTTTAATCGAGCTTTAAAATCACTAAATAACGTATCAATCATTTCAGGTTTTGAGCCAATAACTTCATTAAAATAAACGACATTTAAAGGGGTATTTAAACACGGTTGTAAATCAAAACCATAGGAACTAATGGCACCGATGGTTGTCGTACCCGTTTTAATAATCTTTTTCAACTCTTTGGCAATGATTTCTTGATTGGATTTTTCAACCAGCTCTTCACGATTTTGCATCACCGAATGTAACCAATCCATAAAATTACCGTATTTGAGCGTGGTTTTATTGGCACTGAACTCTAAATGTATATGCGTATTGATTAAACCTGGCATTAAAACAGAATTTTCACCTAAATCTTCAACATAAACCGAAGGATAAGCAGCTTCTATTTCGTCCCAAGAACCCATTTTGATAATATTTTCTTCGTATGCCACAGCACCATTTTCAATGATGGTATTGTGGTCATCGCACGTTACAAGCCAAGAAGCTTTGAGTATTTTCATTATTTGGCTTGTTGTTGTTTTTGTGCTTCTTCAATGGCTTTGATTTCATTGATAATTTGAGTCAATGCAATCAATCCTAAATGGTATCCAAAAGGGCCAAACCCTGTGATAACTCCAGTTGAACTTCCTGCAGTAATCGATTTTTGTCGGAACTCTTCTCGTTTATAAATATTTGAAATATGCACTTCAACTGTGGGTAAAGCAACTGCCGATAAAGCATCTTTAATAGCAATTGACGTATGTGTATACGCAGCAGGATTAATAATAATTCCATCAACTGTTCCTAAGCACTCTTGAATTCTGTCTACGATTTCACCTTCTAAGTTGGACTGAAAAAATTCCAATTCAACTCCATTTTGAGAAGCACTGGCTTTAAGTTGTTCATGAATTTGCTCAAGGCTCATGGCTCCATAAATGTTTCTTTCTCTCACCCCTAGCATATTTAAGTTTGGACCTTGAATTACGGCTATTTTCATCTTATATTTCCTTTTATAAATTTTAGGTATGATTATATTCAATCTTTAGTTAATATCAGTTCAAAAGGCAAAACATGGATAACTATATTTTAAAAAATGAAAATGCCATCTATTATGAGTGTGGCTACTCATGCGACAATGCAATTTACCTCTCATTAGGCAGTGAAGCCTTTTTTATTACCGATGCTCGGTATACGATTGAAGCTCAATTGGAAGTCAATCATGCTCAAGTCATTGAAAGCAAAGACTTGATTAAAACGGCACAAAAACTCATTAAAGAAGCAAAAATTAAAAAAATCGTTTTTGATGGCAATGACTTTACCTTTGAAACCTATAACAAATTAACGCAAGATTTAAAAACAAAGTGTATCAATAAACCCAATTTTTCAATGTTAAAAAGAATCATTAAAACACCCAAAGAGATAAAATATTTAACCAAAGCCTCCAAACTTGGACGAAAAGGGTTTACGCTTTTAGCTAAGTATCTACGAAAAAATGGCTTTGAAACAAGCGAAAAGTTTTTGCATTTTAAAACCATTGAAAAGCTGACTCAAACAGGAAAGTTTGATGTCAGTTTTGATCCCATTTTTGCCATCAATGAAAACAGTGCCAAACCTCATGCTTTGCCCACCAACAAAAAACTGCACATGCATGATTTATTGTTAGTGGATGCAGGAGTAAAATACAAACGATACTGCTCTGATAGAACTTGTACTGCGTATGTTGATTTTGAACATCTCAACTTTAAACGAGAACAAAAATTTAAAAATCCCAAACAACAAAAAATTTATGATATTGTATTAAAAGCCCATGAAACAGCTATAAATGGAGCTAAAAGTGGCATGAAAGCCAAAGAGATTGATGCCTTAGCCCGAGATGTCATCAAAGAAGCTGGCTATGAACACTATTTTGTCCACTCAACAGGTCATGGAGTGGGACTTGATATTCATGAACACCCTTTTATTAACTCCAAAAGTGATGTCATCATTGAAGACAATATGGTTTTTACTATTGAACCAGGTATTTATTTGCCCAATGAATTTGGTGTACGAATAGAAGATACCATTGTCATGAAAAATGGAAAGGCAATTATCCTATAACGTTTAAAAACAGAGAAAAATAAATCTTGAGTTTATTACTAAGGATTTATTTTTTAGGATTAAATCAAGAAAATATGAAAAAAAAATTATCGGAAAATTTAACTTTATTTAAAACTTCACTTTATCCCTATAAAACTCGGTTTAATTCCAATAAAAAACATGAAGTAACCCTAGGAATTGGGGGGAATGTTGGCGATGTCAAAAGAACGTTTCATAAACTTTTCTTATGCTTATTAAAAGACTCAAGATTTGATATTCTTATAACCAGTCCGCTGTTACTCAATCCCCCATTTGGATTTTTAAATCAAAACGATTTTTTAAATGGTATAATTGTGCTCAAAACAAATCTAAGTATTAATGCATTTTTTAAATCTATGCAACGCTATGAAAATAGATTTAAAAGAACCCGCTCTTTTAAAGATGCTCCAAGAACGCTTGATATTGATATTATATTTTTTGCCAATAAAAAAATTAATACAAAACAATTAACCATACCGCACAAAAATTGGAGCCAAAGAGAGTCTGTAGTAATACCATTATCTAGGATGTATAAATGAAAAAAAAAGTTGTCGTAGGAATGAGCGGAGGAATTGATTCTTCTGTGACTGCGTATATGTTACAAAAAGAGGGTTATGAAGTGGAAGGTGTTTACATGAAACTTCATGACTTACGAGAAGGTTACCACGAAAGAAACATTGAAACAGGGCAAAAAGTGGCTCGTTTTTTAGGGATAAAATATCATGTTTTAGATGTTTCTGCTAAATTTGAAGCCGAGGTATATGACTATTTTGTCCAATCGTATTTAGACGGTATTACCCCCAATCCTTGTGTCAAATGCAACCGAACGATTAAGTTTGGAGCGTTATTTGAGTTTGCCAAAAGCATCAAAGCCGATTTTGTTGCTACGGGGCATTATGCTAAAACCGATGGAAAATTTATTTATGAAGCAGAAGATAAAACCAAAGATCAAAGCTACTTTTTAGCTCAAGTTAAAAAAGAGGTTTTACCTTTTATTTTATTCCCCATGAGTCAATTTAAAAAAGAAGATATCATCAAACTAGGTGAGAGTCTTAACGAAATCTTTAAAGAGATTACGCAAAAAAAAGAGTCTCAAGAAATCTGTTTTGTTGAGAATGTTTACACGGATATTATTCAAAAACATGCCAACATCGATAAGCCAGGTATTGTTTTAAATGAAGAAGGCAAAGAAGTGGGTATTCATAAAGGGTATATGCACTACACCATTGGAAAACGACGAGGATTTACTGTCAATGGTGCGCATGAACCTCATTTTGTAAAAGAGCTTAACCCCATTGACAACACCATAACAGTAGGACAAAAAGCCTCTTTGACAATTAATGAAGTCAAAATCAATAACTTAAATATGTTTATCAAAGATAAAAGCTTTAGTGCGGGAGTGAAATTACGTTATCGAAGTGCTACAACACCATGCAGCGTTGAAATTATCAATGACAACGAAGCCATTATAACCTTACATGAACCTGCTTATGGTGTGGCAAAAGGGCAAGTTGCTGTCTTTTATGAAGGCAATAAAGTATTGGGTTCAGGTTGGATTACCCAAACCAAATAGACCAACGCACCCAACGAGCCAAATAAAACTTGGCTCGTACCCTTCCTTTCTTCAACACTTGTCACACTTCACTTTGCTCTTATATCATATTACAAGATTTTTTTAGCTATAATCTTGAAAATTTCGTATACAAAAGGAACATTTATGAGGGGATATAAACTTTTTAGTGGTTCAGCCAATCCAGAATTTACAGCAAAAGTGGGTGAATATTTGAACACATCTGTTGGAGAAGCCTGCCTAAAAAGATTTAGTGATGGAGAAATCTCTGTTCAAATTACTGAAAGTGTAAGAGGACGAGATGTATTTTTAGTGCAACCAACATGCGCACCTGCCAATGATAATTTAATGGAACTGTTGATTATGGTCGATGCCTTAAAACGTTCAAGTGCCAGTTTTATAACCGCTGTTATTCCATATTTTGGTTATGCCAGACAAGACAGAAAAGCAGCACCTCGTGTTCCCATTTCAGCTAAATTAGTTGCAGATATGCTTCAAACAGCCGGAGTCAATCGTGTCATTACCATCGATTTACATGCCGCGCAAATTCAAGGATTTTTTAATATTCCCGTGGACAACTTATTTGGTTCAATTTTATTTGTTAATTACATCAAATCTAAAAACTTAGCCAATCCTATTATTGCCAGTCCCGATATTGGAGGCGTAGCACGAGCAAGAAGTTACGCAGAAAAACTTAACTTAGATTTAGTCATTGTGGACAAAAAAAGAGAAAAAGCCAACGAATCAGAAGTGATGAATATCATTGGTGATGTTAAAGGCAAAGATGTTATTTTGGTTGACGATATGGTTGATACAGCAGGCACGTTAGTTAAAGCCGCTGAAGTGCTTAAAAAAAGAGGAGCCACTTCGGTTATGGCATGTTGTACGCATGGGGTGTTAAGTGGTCCTGCTTTTAAACGACTTGATGAGGGCGATGCGTTAGATGAATTGGTTATTTCAGACACCATTCCTTTAAAACAAGAACATGCGAAAATCACGGTTCTAACCGCTTCTAAAATGATTGGTGAGGCCGTACGAAGAATTTATAACAATGAATCGGTCAACGAGATTTTTAATTATTAATTTCTATGCAATAATTACATTTATGCTATAAGTTAGTTATTATGTTCGTTGAATACAATGTCAAAAAAACAAGGAGAAAAACATGAAAAAAATTGTTTTAGCAAGTGCTTTATGTGCTTCAATGTTATTTGCATCAAACGCTCAATATAAGTATGAAATCACCCCAATGCTTGGTGGAACTTACACCGAAGGGAATTTGGACTTAGACAGAAACTATGGCAATATAGGGTTAAGTTTAGGATTTAATTTAGAAGAGTCTCTTTTTGATCAAATTGAATTGGGAATTTTGCAAAGTTTAGGTGATGTTGATTACAAAAACAGCAACCAAGACACGGCCATTACTCGAATTTTCTCAAATGTCATTAAAGAGTATCCTTTAGGTGGAAACTCCTCTTTATATGCCTTAATTGGTGCGGGAGTAGAACATTTTACCAATGAACAATTCAATAACGAAACAGGGCTTTTTGGAAACTATGGGGTAGGATACAAATATACCTTTGAGAACGACATGGCACTAAAGTTTGATTTAAGACATTTAATTGAAACCGACCATGGGGATAATAATCTTCTTTATACCATTGGTTTAGCCATTCCTTTTGGACAAAAAGCAGCGGCAGTAAAAGCATCTGAACCCGTTGAAGAGACTCCTGCAACACCTGTTGTCCAAGATGTAGATACCGATGGAGATGGCGTGGTTGATAGAGTAGATCAATGTCCAAATTCTGAAGCCAATGCCATCGTAGATGAAACAGGCTGTGTTATTGCCGTGAATTTAAAAGTTCTGTTTGACTTTGATAAAGCCACCATCAAAGAAGCCTATACTGCCAAATTAAACCGTTTTGCAGAAGTTCTTCAAACGTATCCAAGTGTTAAAACCAAACTGTCAGCACACACAGACAGTTTAGGGACAGAAGAGTATAACTTAAAACTCTCACAAGAACGAGCCAATGCCGTTAAACAAGCGTTGATTAACTTAGGAATTAAAGAGAACCGAATCTCAACGGTGGGTTATGGTGAAAGTAAACCCGTTGCAAGTAACGCCACAGCAGAAGGTCGAGCGCAAAATCGACGAGTGGAAGCAACCGTTTCAAAATAACTTTTCAACTTAAGCCACAACACTTTTTGTGGCTTAAGATGCACTGCCTTTATTACTTAACGTTCCCCTTACACTTATTTCGTTATAATCGCGAAAATATATAATTATAGGAATTACCCTTGCAAAAACATATAAGAAATTTTTCAATTATTGCCCACATTGACCATGGAAAATCAACTCTTGCGGATAGAATTATTCAAGAGTGTGGTGCCATAACTGAGAGAGAAATGAAATCGCAAGTTATGGATACAATGGATATCGAAAAAGAAAGAGGCATTACCATCAAAGCACAAAGTGTTCGATTGGATTATGTCAAAAACGGACAAAAATATGTCTTAAATCTGATTGACACCCCAGGACACGTCGATTTTTCATATGAAGTCAGCCGTTCGTTAGCTTCATCCGAGGGTGCTTTGCTTATCGTTGATTCAACACAAGGCGTAGAAGCACAAACCATTGCCAATGTATACATTGCCATGGACAATGACTTAGAATTGCTTCCTGTCGTCAATAAAATTGATTTACCCAGTGCAGACCCCATCCGAGTATTAGAAGAAGTTGAAGAAGCCATTGGACTTGATTGTACACAACATAACCTCATCTCTGCTAAAACCGGTCTTGGCGTTAAAGAGTTAATTGATGCCATCGTTGAGCGAGTTCCTGCCCCACAAGGCGATGAAAATGCCCCAACTAAAGCGTTGATTTATGACTCTTGGTTTGACAATTATCTTGGCGCACTGGCATTGGTACGCGTCTATGATGGGAGTATTCAAAAAGGTCAAAAAATCAAACTGATGAATACCAAAGTTGAGCATCAAGTTCTTAGTTTAATGTATCCACACCCTTTAAAAAGACAAGATACCAATGAAATCAAAACAGGGGAAATCGGTATTGTTGTATTAGGACTTAAAACACTCGATGGTATTGCAGTAGGTGATACAATGACCGATGCTAAAAATCCAACCAAAGAAGCCATTGATGGTTTTGAACCTGCAAAACCCTTTGTATTTGCAGGGATTTATCCTATTGAAACGGATAAATTTGAAGATTTAAGGGATGCGTTAAATAAACTCAAACTCAATGACTCTTCCATTTCATTTGAACCAGAGAGTTCAGCCGCTCTTGGAAGCGGATTTAGAACCGGATTTTTAGGGATGCTTCATATGGAAGTTATCAAAGAAAGACTCGAGCGAGAGTTTGACTTAGACCTCATCGCAACAGCACCAACGGTTGTATATGAAGTGTTAAAAAAAGATGGAGAGAGAATTATGATTCAAAATCCATCAGAACTTCCTGAACCCAACTACATTGAAACCATTTTTGAACCCTATGTAAAAGCCACCATTTTAGTACCCGATGAGTTTTTAGGCAATGTCATTAAACTCTTAAATGATAAACGTGGTATTCAAAACAAGATGGACTATTTAGGAAACCGTGTTTTACTTGAATACGATTTGCCCATGAATGAAATCGTTATGGACTTTTACGACAAACTTAAATCAACCACCAAAGGCTATGCCTCTTTTGATTATGAACCTATTGGGTTTAGACCTGGTAATCTTAAAAAACTGGACATCAGAGTTGCAGGTGATATTGTCGATGCTTTATCGATAATCGTACCCGAAGACAGAGCGGTCACTAAAGGTCGAGAGTTTATCAAAGCCTTAAAAGAACTCATCCCAAGACAACTTTTTGAAGTGGCAATTCAAGCTTCTGTAGGCGCAACCATTATTGCCAGAGAAACCGTAAAATCCACAGGGAAAAACGTAACAGCTAAGTGTTATGGTGGGGATATTACGCGAAAAAGAAAACTGCTTGAAAAACAAAAAGCAGGGAAAAAACGTATGAAAGCCATAGGAAAGGTTAATGTACCGCAAGAAGCCTTTATGGCAGTGTTGAAGATTTAATCTTCAGCACATCTTCTACGTTAAAAAGACCGTACATAGTTTTGTGTCAATAACTGATAGTTATTGCAATTATGACGACAAGTTTTTTCAAAAATAATATTTTTCAAAACTACGTTAATCTTAAAGCTCAGATAAAAGAAATAAAAGACATAATAATAATTGTTTAAAAGTGAATATACTTTAAGAATTAAAGAGTACTTCAAATTATTTACGAAAGAGAGAATGAATGAAAGGTTTAAAAAAATCAATAGGTATAATTGTATTTAGCTTGAGCATACTTTTTCCACTAAATTTATTTTCAGATACGTTAAGAATAGCTACAGATGAATGGTGCCCTTACGATTGTTTACCAGGACAAAATGACGGGAAAGTCGGTTATTTAGGTGACCTATTAGTTGAGACAATGAAAGCAAGAGGTCACAAAGTTGAATTCGTAGAAGTTAGTTATACTCGTGGTTTAGAATTAGTGCGAGAAGGAAAACTAGATGGCACAATGGCTTGTTTCCGAGAAGAAGCCCCTGATTTTGTTTTTCCAGACTTTTCACTTGGAAAAAGCAATAGCACCTTTTTTAGCCTTAAAAGTTCTTCTTGGAAGTACACGGGAGTTGAGTCTCTTAAACAAGCTAAGATGATTGGTATGATTGATGGTTATGATTATGTTGATCCTACTGTAATGGCGTATCTTAATAAAAGACCGAATAATGTTTTAGCAATGAAGGGTGAAAAGCCATTGGAAAGATTGTTGGAAATGTTAATCAGCGGTCGAATAACGACTATTATTGAAGATAAAAGTGTTTTAGAATATAAAATCAATCAAATGGGTAAAGCAGATTTAATAAAAATCTCTGGAGTGACAGATGTGGTGATTGATGTTTTTGCTAGTTTCTCACCCAAAAAAGAGAGTTCAAAAAAGTATGCGAAAATTCTCTCAGAAGAAACTATAAAAATGCGAAAAGATGGACGACTTAAGGCTCTTTTAGATAAATATGGAATTAAAGACTGGCAATCTAAGTAAATAATGATTAGCTCTGTATTAAAACGTTTTCGTCAAAGTATTGCCTTACACCTATTAACTACAATTTTTAGCGTATATTTTTTAGTTGCAGTGCTGGTAACAGTTGTGCAACTTTATAAAGAGTATGAAGATACTAAAGCTAAATTTTATAAAGAGATTCAAACCTTACCAGCTACTTTTAATCGAGGTATTGTTGACTCCGTTTGGACTTACAATAAAGAATTGTTGCAATCTATTTTAGTAGGTATGCACAATTTACCCATAGTAGTAGGGATTAAAGTTGAATCAATTGATCATAAAATGGATTTACAAATTGGAGCAGTGCTCAACGAAAAAAATGAAATAACTTATTATGATTCTTCTGGAAAAGTAACTGAACAAAAAGAGTTTGGGTTTGGTACTGATACATTATTTAAGCATGAATTTCCTATGTATTATCAAGGGGCAGCTTTTGATCATAAAGTGCCTTTAGGACAAGTTACACTGTATTCCAATAATCAACTGGTATTTGATCGGGTTAAATATGGTTTTATTCTTATTTTAATTAATTCCATCATCAAAACAATTGCACTTTGGTTTATAATCTATTATTTTATAAAAAAATATTTAGGAGAACCTTTAGAGGAGTTTACAACTAAAATTCGCAAACAAGATGTGCAGTCTCCTCAAGCTATTGATTTAAACATTCATTGGACCAATACAAATGAACTGCTAATATTAAAAGAGAGTTATAATCAGATGATTCGGCGTTTAAATAAGCACAAGCTCCTTAGTATTACAGATAAGCTTACAGGGATTTTCAACAGACTAAAACTTGATAAAGTACTCAATGATGAATTTAACCGCAGTAAACGCTTCAAAAGTAATTTCGGTATCATTATTATAGATATTGATTATTTCAAAAGAATTAATGACACTTATGGTCATCAAGTTGGGGATCAAGTACTTATTCAATTTGCCAAAATACTTAAAGAAAATATACGTAAAATTGATGTTTTAGGACGCTGGGGCGGTGAAGAATTTATAATAATATGTCCAGAAACTGATTTTCAGGGCACTATTAAAGTAGCCCAATCACTTCGTGAAATCATTAGTACATATGAATTTCCAATAATTAATACTATCAGTGCGAGCTTTGGAGTATCAATTTATGATGGTGATGAAAATATAGATCAAGTTATTGCACGTGCTGATAATGCTTTATATAAAGCAAAAGAAAATGGCCGAAACAAAGTTGAAGGTTATTAATAGATATATCATAATCTCATATTTTTGCTATAATTTCTTATGCGATGCCTATCTTGTGAAAAACTCTCCTTTTCCATCATTTGCAAAAAGTGTCAAAGCACTTTGCTGGTGCCTAATTTCTTTAAAAAAGAGTTAGAAAAAGATTTTTTTGTTTACTCGTTTTACTCTTATGAAGAGATTGAGCCCTATATTTTGAGCAAATACTATTTTCATGGTGATCGGGTTTTTAATATTTTGGCTAAGCTTGCTTTTGCTAAATTTGCTTCAAATTTTTCTTACCCTTCTTTGGTGTATGCCCTACCCATTGACGATCATACACGACATGATTTTTCACATACAGCCATTTTAGCACGACATTTAAACTCACCTTGTATCAAACCTCTTTACAACACGTTAAAAGCTTCAAATATTGTCAAATATGCGGGAAAAGATTTGGAGTTTCGGCAAAAGAACCCCAGAAAATTTCTCTATAAAGGGTCTTCAAATATTGACGTTATTTTAATTGATGATTTAATAACAACAGGTGCAACCATTTTAGAAGCCAAAAAACTCCTTAAAAAACACAACGTCAATGTTTTATTTGCCTTAACTTTATGTGCATTTCGTTCGTAAATGGTTTTTATCTTAAGTGTTTAACATCTACATTAAGCTATAATCTTGCCATATAAAAGCAGGATAAAGAATGATAGGAATTATTGATTATAATATGGGAAATTTGGCCAGTGTGTACAACGCGTGTCATTTGCTTGACGCCAAAGCGCACATTGTAAAAGATCCCAATGAACTCAAAAACTACGAACGAATTATTTTACCCGGAGTGGGTGCTTTTGGCGATGCCATGAAAAATTTAAACCAAACGGGTATGAAAGAAGCTGTTTTAGAATATGCACAAAGCGGTAAACCTATGATGGGCATTTGCTTAGGTATGCAACTGTTATTTGAATCTTCACAAGAGTTTGGAAGCCACTCAGGGTTGAGTCTTATTAAAGGCAATATCGTTAAGTTTGACCCAACAAAAATGCACGAAGATTTTAAAATTCCTCATATGGGATGGAACACCATACAAAACAAAACCAGTATGCTTTTTCATGGATTGGAAAATCCATACCTCTATTTTGTACATTCATACCATGTGGAAACGTCTGACTCTAATGTGATTGGATATACACAATACGGCTATAAATTTGCCAGTGCAGTTAATAAAGATAATATCTATGGCATCCAACCTCATCCTGAAAAATCACACGACAATGGATTACGTATTTTAAAGAATTTTATGTCAATAAAATAAAAAGGACTCACCATGAAAACGATTGCAATAGCGGGAGCTTCTGGATTTGTAGGAACACATCTCAAAGATTTTTTTACACAGTTGGGTTACACCGTTTCTAAAATTTCACGAGAAGAGTTAGCCAATACTGAACTTTTAACACAAAAATTTGAAAAAACCGATATTGTTATTAACCTTTCTGGTGCCAATATTATTCATCGTTGGAGTGACGAGTATAAAAAAGAGTTGTATCACAGCCGAATAGATACCACCCAAAAAATAGTAACTGCCATTAAAAATGCAACAAACAAACCCCAAGTTTTAGTCTCAACTTCAGCCGTAGGAATTTACTCCAATCAAAAAATCAACAGTGAAGAAGAGTATGAATACGGTAAAAACTTCTTGGCAAAATTGTGTAAAACATGGGAAAGTGAAGCCTTAAAAGCCAAAGATGACACACGCGTTGTTATTTTTAGATTTGGAATTGTATTGGGGAAAAATGGTGGTGCGTTACAAAGTATGTTATTGCCTTTTAAATTGGGTCTTGGTGGAACCATTGGTAATGGAAATCAATATTTTTCATTTGTCCATATTGAAGATTTAAAAAATGCCTTTAACTTTGTCATAGAAAATGAAAAGTTAAGTGGAGCATTTAATTTAGGTGCACCCCAACCTACGACCAACAAAGGGTTAACCAAAGCCTTAGGAAAAACACTCAACCGACCAACACTCTTTCCTGTGCCACACTTTGTGCTTAAGCTCATGTATGGAGAAGGGGCAACGGTTTTAACCGATGGGCAAAGTATGATTCCCCAACGTTTGGAAGAGAATGGCTTTAAATTTCAATTTAAAACCATTGAAGAGACCATAGAAAATTTATTAGGAGAGAAGAATTAATGGATATTTTACCGGCGATTGATTTAAAAGATGGAAAAGCAGTACGTTTAAGTAAAGGGCTTATGGAGAGCGCAAAAATTTACTCAGATGAACCATGGCAAGTGGCAAAACGATTTGAAGAGTTAGGCTCAAAGTGGCTTCATATTGTGGATTTAAATGGTGCGTTTGCAGGAACTCCTGCCAATTTGGAACAAATCAAAAAAATACGAGAAAATTGTAATCTAAAAATAGAACTCGGTGGCGGTATTCGAGACGAAGAAACCATCAAAATGTATTTGGAACTTGGCGTTGACAGACTTATTTTAGGTTCAATTGCAGTAAAAGACCCACAATTTGTCAAAGATATGGCCGCCAAATACCCCATTGCCGTAGGAATTGATGCGTTAAATGGCATGGTTGCCGTTGAGGGTTGGGCAGAAGTTTCAACCATGGAAGCAACAACTTTAGCCAAAAAATTTGCTAATGCCGGTGTTGAAGCCATTATTTGTACCGATATTTCAAAAGACGGTATGCTGTGTGGAGTCAATGTTGAATTTACACAAGATATTGCCCATGCCAGTGGCATTGATACGATTGCCAGTGGGGGAGTGAAAGATATTCAAGACGTTATCAATTGTAAAAACAACGGCAATATTGCAGGTGTGATTGTGGGAAAAGCTTTTTATGAAGGAACACTCAATTTAGAAGAAGCATTTAAAGTTTTATAAATTTTTCCTTAACTCTTTATTTTAATCCAATATCAAAATATTTTTATGATATTATACGTAAAAATTTTCAAAGGTTGTTGAATGAATTCCAATAAGAAAATTACTCTTATTATCTTTACTATGGTTTCTTTGTTGACTGTTATTATTGTTGCTTTAGTTGCTTTGGGTTCACGACAAAGTGGTTATGACAGTGCTAAAAAACGTGCTTATTTAACAGCAGAAATCGTTAAAAAGTCACTTACTGCCCATATGGTCAATGGCAATATGGATCAACGAGATGTCTTTTTAAACAGTATTGAACAACTACAAGAACTCAATGACCTATGGATTGTACGCTCTCCTAGTGTCAGTGAACAGTTTGGTAAAGCCCAATTAGCCAATGAAATGCCTCGTGATGACATAGACAAACGTGTCTTACAATCAGGCAAAGAAGAACTAGAAATCAAAGAATCATTAAAAGCTGCCACTCTAAGAATCACCATTCCTTATACCGCTTCTGCTTTAGACAAACCCAATTGTTTGACCTGTCATGATGCCAAAGAAGGTGAAGTGTTGGGAGCTATTTCTTTAAAATTTGATATTCAAGATGACCGAATTTCAAGCATTGCTATTTTGTTGAACATTATTGCTATTGTTGTGGTCTTTTTAATCTTTATTCTTATTTTTATCAGCCGAAAAATTAAACCTTATACCAGTTCTTTTGATTCCATTACAGAAGTGTTAAAGCAAGTTCACGAAGGAAACTACTCCATTCGAGCCAAAGAAGGAACACTCAAAGAGGATAAAGAAGCCTCAATGTGGCTCAATGAAATCATTGAAAAACTTGAAACGGTTTTAACAGGTATTGAGAAAAACTTAACGGCATTTGTACACAATCGTTCAACCAATGTCAACAACGATAAACTTTTGACTGCCAAAGAGATTATTGAAGATATTTCGGAAATTTATAACTACAAAAAAACCATTGAAACCGATTTGAGTAAAGAGGACATTTACTATCGATTGGTGCAAGTCTTTAAAGACAAACTCAAAGTTGAACAGTTCTATATTTTTGAAAATGATTTAATCAAAGACGAAAGAACTACAATTTATAGTACCAAAGAGTCAAAAGCGTGTTGTTCCTTGATTAAAAATGTAAAAGAACAGTGTCGAGCCGAACGAACCGATACAGTAGTATCTTCTGAAAATTTTCCAGAGATTTGTCGAGCAGCTTCATGTGAATCGTGCAAAGATTACGTTTGTATTCCTTTTTCGATTAATGAACAAAAAAGTATTACGGTGCATATTTTATGTGAAAACAAAGAGTGTTTAAAACATATCCGATATCAAATTGGTATTATCAAAAAATATTTAGAAGAGACCAAACCTATTATGGAAAGTCGAATGCTTATGGATGTTTTACGTGAGCGAAATTTAGTTGATGGTCTTACCGGGCTTTACAACCGAAAATATTTGGATGATTTTATTGATAAAAAAATGCCACTGGAACTTGAACAAGGAACGACCTATGCCGTTATGTTCTTAGATATTGATTACTTTAAAATGATTAACGATACTTACGGACACGATGCGGGAGATGCTATTTTACAAAAGCTTTCTAAAACCATGAAAGATGCCATTGGTCATGATGAATTTATCATTCGTTTTGGGGGAGAAGAGTTTTTAATTATTATGAAAAACCCTACCGAAGAGAGTGCGTTGACTTTGGCAACAAAAATCAATCACGATTTTGGTAAATTGGTTTTCACTTTTAACAATGAATCTTTTAGCAAAACCGTCAGTATTGGGTACGCCTTTTTACCTAGCGATACGGATCAAATCTGGAAATGTATCAAATTTGCTGACCTGTGTCTATATGAAGCCAAAGCAACAGGGCGAAATAAAGTCATTCGGTTTAGAAAAGATCTTCTTAAAAATGGCGATAAAGCCGAGTACTAAACCATGTGTTTAGTACTTTCTCTTATTTTTTTAGCCTTAGCGTATACCTTTTTTAATGATGGTAATATGCAAGGCTTTTATATCAGCCTCACAATTGCTCTACTTTTTATTCTTTTGCTTGTTCAAAATATTTTAAAGACTAGGAAAGAGAGAGAAGAGTAAATATGTATACATATCTTGATTAAGGACAAACTTGAAATTATTATTAAAAAAATATAATATTAAAGCCTATAAATTTTTTTTAAGCATAATTGGTTCTACTCATGATAAAACGTCAAGAAGTTTATTTAAATTATTTCAATATGCTATTTGTGCAATATTTCTAGTATTTTTTATAAATATTTTTTCATTTGGAAAAAGTAGTTTTGGGGAATGGGGAGATTTTTTTGGTGGAGTACTAAACCCAATATTAACATTTATAACTTTTATGGGTTTATTAATTACAATAGTCCTTCAACAAAAAGAATTGAGAGAATCAAAAAAGGAATTTAGAAAATCAGCAGATGCACTTTTAGACCAAAGTGATAGTTTTAGAAGACAAAACTTTGAATCTACATTCTTTAAATTAATTGAAAAGTTTGAAGAACTGAGTGTAAATTTAATTAGAATTTATATTGACGACAATACAGTAAAACAATATGTTACTAATTATGATATTAGACATTTTGGTTTTGAATACTTAAGATATGAAATTTATAAATATCAAGACTATTATAAAAAAATTGGTGGTGAATGTAATTCAAAAGAAGCTTATGAAGGTTTATCAAAACAAGGTAATACTAAAATATTATTAGAAGATTATTTTAAAAATTTCAAATTTTTAATAAATTTCATTGAAAATAATGAAATTAAAGATAAAGGAATGTATCATAAAATACTCTTTTCTAATTTATCAAATGGTGAACAAATATTAATGTTCTATCATATATTATACGAAGAAACATCAAATGAGATCAAACCTATTATTGAACAATATTCATTATTTGAATATATAGGATGGAAGGGCTTAACAGATAGTTGCTTGGATATAGTCAAATATAATATTAATGCTTATGGGAATAATACAGAAATTAAATTAACTTATGAGCATTGTCTAAAGAAAATTAAACAATATAATAAAAAAATCTGAGAATAAGATAGCAAGTAACTCAAATATTCTCTTGAAAACCACAAGGGTTTCCGCCTTCTTACTTTGTGTGGACAAAGTAAGCAAAACCACCAACGGCTTCAAAGGTCTTCGACTTCCCTCACTTATTGTTTTCTATTTTCTGCCCTGCAAAACTCACAAAAAATGACCGTTTAGGTCATTTGTTTGCTCAGACAGTTTCGGGCTTTTCCGAAAACAGAAATCAAACGTTCGGCTTTTGCAGATGTTGGAATAAAAAGGGATATGGACATTTACATATTTTATTTTCTAAGATTACAACTTCACTGACTTTAATTTACTAAAGATAGTTTGAACATTTTTATACCATCAACTATTCACCAAGAACCAACAACTAAAAGCGGAAAGCTTTAGCGTTTCAAGAGAAATTATTTATTTACTCTTATCTTCCACATACGTATAATGCAACTCTAACCCTTTTGAGGTTGCGACAAACCCATTGATATTGATTTTACCTTCATGTACCATTTTGTGGTGTTCTTTGCATAATGGGATCAAATTGTATTTGTGATTGACATTCATATGCCCTATAAAGCCCTCTTTATTGGCTCTGGCTTGTTCTTTAATATGATGGACATCGTCCACAGGTTTGGCACAAATGGTACACGTAGAGATAATCATATTTTTATTGTAATTGCTTCGTTTTTGTTGAGTGATTCGCTCAATGGGCTCATAATCGTCGGTGATTTTTTTGCGTATATCATTGGCAATACGTAAAAACTCTTTGTCCATATGCAACGATTTGGCATATTCAAGCCCGTACATACTGCTTCCACTTCCGTGTTTGAGTTTTCGATCAAAAATGAGTTTATCTTCGTCATCTTTGTACATCACACTTAAATGTAAGCAAATCACATTTTTAAGGCGTTCTATCTCTTCAAGTTCGGGTAATTGGTGTAAGTGTGTGGCAAAAACAAACAAGGCTTGGAGTTTGGAGAGTTTTAAAATGGCACTGGCAACAATACTTACTCCACTCATGGTTTCAGTGCTGTGAGAAATTTCATCGCCTAATATAAGCGATTTTTTCGTCGCTCGGTTAAAAATATTTTTTAATTCCAACATCTCAACCGCAAAAGACGACAAGCCTTTGGCAATATTATCACTGCCACTAATACGCGTATAAATGGCATCAAAAATCGAAAATCGCATGGATTTACACGGCACATAAAATCCTGATTGAGCTAAGATAACCGCTATTCCTACGGACTTCATCAACGATGATTTTCCACTGGAGTTAATCCCATACAGCAAAACTCCGTGCATTTTGTTATCATAGATATTAATGGGGTTAGAGTGTTTTATAATCACATTGTTTTTAAACTCTTCTTTGGCTAAAGAGAGTTCTCCCAAAATTATATCATTGGGAACATACACTCCTTTTTCTTCACCCGCTTCAATAATGGGATGTCGCAACTCAATGAGTTCCACAAAGTTCTCTTCATCTTTAGTCTTAACAATTTGTGGGCAAACAAAGTTATACTTTTTCGCGGTTTTAATATTGGAAACCGTCACATCAATTTCTGCAATAAATATCACCAAATCTTCTAAGAGTTTTGAAAACTTATTTTCAAATTCAACAAGCTTTTCTTTAAAAACCAGTTTATTCAGTTCAATAATCTTTCGTAAATTATGCACATACTTATCGGAGATTTCTTCGGTTAAACGGCACGTTATTTTCACAGAATTGGTTTGAATACGCACATTAAAATCTTTAAAAAGAAGCAACTCATTATTCACAATTAAATGAGCTTGTTCAAGCTCTTTTTTGATCAGATTATAACGATTTTTGGTTAATCCAATAAAAAAGCCCTCTTTATCAAGACGATTAATCGTAACAAAATTTCCATCGCTGCTTTTTAGAAACCCTAAAATATGCGTTCTAATAGATTCCAATTTTTCAAGCAGTTCTTGGTTTTGGGCATTGAGTTCATCGATTTTGGTGTTAATGCCTGAACTTATCATATTATCTTCAACATCTTTAAGCATATATTTTCCACTGATACTTAAATCAAAGGTTGAATGAATCGAGTCAATAAACATTTGTAAATCACTTGAACTGCAAGGCGATTCAAAAAATTTGTAGTTTTCCATAAAGGTGACCACTTCTTTAATACTCAACAAGGAATCGTACAAATAATTAAGCTCAAAAGGGTGCAAACGCGAAAGTTTTATCCGTCTTGTAAGGCGTTCAATATCGTAAATATTGCTCAACTCATTTTCAATGGGTGCATGATAATCGTACAACTCTTTGGATAAACTGTATCGTCGTAATAGCTCTTTGGCATCTTTAATGGGATGAGTAAGTCTTTCTTTTAAGAGTCGTTTACCCATGGCTGTTGATGTATTATTTAACAGTCGGATTAAACTGGGATTGTGAGGGGTATCTATGATATTAAGCTGTTCAAGAGCATTGTTGCCTAAATAGATGTATTTACTCACATCAAGTTTAATGGGCATTGAAAGTTTTTGAATAATTTTTGCATCGTGGCTGATAACAAAATCTATCAATATCGCCAGACTTTCAGTCGCCAAAGGCACTCGCTCCATATCCAAATGTTCAATGGAAGTTAACAACGATTGAATATTAAACACATTTTTAAACAACTCATTTTGATAGACAATTTTAGGGCGAAAGGAGCTGATATGAAACGTTTTATGGGAAAGTTCTAAATACTCTATGACCTCTTTTTGATTGATATTTTTATCGGCAAAAGAAATTACCACTTCACTGGTTTTGTGCATATTCATGTAATTAAAGGCTTCATCTAACGCGTACGATTTATCCTCACTCGTACCATGAACTTCATTGTAATAACATTTTCCCGTGGTCACATCAATGGCACTGTACCCAATGGAGTAAATCCCTTTATTGTTATCAATGGTCAAGCTAGTAATATTGTTTTCATCTTGGTCAATAACAAAATCAAAGTTTGTTCCTGGACTGACCACCGTATCCAAATAACGTGTTACTTTAGGAGGTAAGCCTTTTTGCCGTATAAGAGCAATGGTGTATTTTTGCTCTGCAATAATACGAGCCAAGTGTTTTTCTAAAGAAATTGCAGGAACCCCTGCCATAATGGGATTCTCTTTGGAGTTTTCTAAAATGGATTTGTTTTTTCGTGTGAGTTGTATGTTTAACAATTCGGCAATCTCTTTGGCTTTACCAATTTGTTCTTCATCATTATTAACTTCATACACTTCAAAAAATGTGCCAATTTCCATTAAAACAACGCTGTTTTTCCCATATTTTTTCTCAAAATAGCGTTGCAGTTTAAAATACGTTACCGTTAAAAGTTCTTTTTTATTCTCTAAAATTTCATTGACTTCGTTGTTTAACATCTATTTGCTGTATCCAATCCACTCTCGAACCAATGTTCTTTCTTCTTTACTTAATTGTGCTTCATCGTGTACAGATAAATAGGATGGCAGTGGCATAGCCGCATACACCGCTCTAAAAATTTCTTTGAGTTTTTTATCCTTCTCTTCTTGAGTATAACTCTCCCAAGTTGAAAAATTGACCAAACTTCGAGCATTGTTGACATGACGTGAAATCATCCAAGAAACAGGAGCAATATTGGCGTACCACGGGTATTTAACCTCATTGGAATGGCAATCAAAACACGATTTTTTTAAAATGGTTTTAACCTCTTGTGGCGCTTGAATTTCCAATGCCACATCGGTTTTTGGGTTGGTGTGCTCAACTTGAAAGAATTGCATGGCAATAAAAATAACCAACATAATAATCAATGTATTTCTCATGTTACTCCTTATGTAAAAACAGAGCATAGACTCGTTTAATTTCTTCAACCAATAAAGCCAAACTTACATTTCTGCCTTTACGGAAAAACTCTTTTTGTTCAATATACAACATCATGGTCGGCAAAGAAAATACACCTAACTGTGCCGTTGTATCGAGGGCTTTATCGGTTTGAATTTCAATAAGCTTAATCGCAGGAAATTGTTGGGTAAAGAGTTCTTCAATTTTGGGTTTAAGCGCTTTACACACAGCACAATTTTCTCCACTAAAATAAAGAAAGACCAAACTGTTCTTTTCTATAATCTCTTTTAATTTTTCATAATTATTCTCAACTGTCATGAAGACTCTCTTCTTTTTTATCCTCTTTCTCTTTGAGTTTTTCTTCATGTTTAACTTCAAAGATTTCATGTCTGTTTAGACTGATTCCTTTCATATGCGTTAAAGGAAAAGAAAATGCCATTCCTTTTCCTGTTGTCGTAATATGCAAGGCATGAATAATGGCTTGAATAATAGCATTGACTTTAATTTGGGGAAGAATAAATAACAGCAAGACTCCATTGGATTCAACCGATGTTCTAAAGATATTGTTCATCCCTTCCAAACCAATGCCTTGAGTTTTTAATACGGTTACTCCTGTAGCACCTGCTGTTGTTGCTGCTTGTAATGCATCCTCTTTTTTATCTTCAGGCACGATAACGACCACCGCATAAAAAGACATCTTTAAAGAGTGTCTTAGATGTGTCCCATCGACATTGACTGTTGCTAAATCCATATTCTCTGCATCAACTAAGGCATCTCTTAAAATATTTGCCGTTTCAATTTCTGTATCGGATTTAATTCCCAGTTTTTCAGTCAGTATGCCATAAAGCATCACCGTTAGCATAGGAAAAAGTGAAGCAAATGCAATCAAACCAAATCCATCGATTAAAGGACTTCGTCCTTCAATATTCGTTGCTAATCCAATCCCCAATGCCGCAACAAGGGGAACAGTTACTGTTGATGTAGTCACTCCTCCACTGTCATAGGCAATAGGAATAATATATTTAGGTGCAATGAAAGTAAGAATAATCACACAAATATATCCCACAATAATGTAGTAGTGAATATGTCCTCCATCAATAATACGAAATGCCCCCAAAGCAATACCAAAGGCCACGCCAAAAGAGACGAAGATTCGCAATGCAAAATCATTGATTTTACCATCACTGATCTCTTTGGATTTTTTGGCTATTGCCATGAGTGCCGGCTCTGCCATAGTTGTTGAAAATCCAATGGCAAAAGAAAAAGCATAAATGACAAAAACCGAATCTCTTTGAGTCAATTGAAATGCCATGGTTTCCCCCAAGGAGAACAACCCCATTTCTAACCCTAAAATAAACGCATACAGACCAAATATTACCAAAACAAAACCCAACAAAACCGTTTTTAAATTTTGAATGGCTTTTCTTAATACCCCATATTGAAAAAATAAAATGATTAAAATAATGGGTGCAACGTCTCTTAATACTCCTATGATTCCACTTACAATGCTCATAAGTGAAATATTCACAGGAGAAGAAGCCGTTGTTGTATGAACTGCGACTTGCACAACCTCTTTGGCTTCAACAAAATTATAGACAATGACTCCGTAAATTTGTACAAAAATCATTGGTGTTAATGACGCAAAAGCAATCAAACCAAACCCATCAATAACGGGATTTCTGCCTTTAATCGATGATGCCAAGCCAATGCCCAATGCCGCAACAAGTGGAACGGTTACCGTTGATGTAGTCACTCCCCCTAAGTCATATGCCAATCCAATAATCTCTTGAGGAGCAAAAAAAGTTACCCCAACAACTAAAATATATCCTACAATAATGTAATAATGGATGGGGTGCCCTTTAATAATCCTAAAAACACCCAATAAAATAGCAAAGCCAACAGAAAGCGCCACAACATATCGTAACATACTGGCATCGATTCGTCCACTTGAAATTGAAGCAGCTTTATCTGCAATAACGGCTAATGCAGGTTCTGCTATGGTTGTACCAAAGCCAATAAGAAATCCAAAAAATAAAATCCAAAAAGTTGATCCTGATTTAGCAAAGCCTTGAGCCAAACCATCTCCCACTGGAAAAATACCGATTTCTAAACCTTGCAGAAATATTGCCAAACCAACAGCCACAATACATAATCCAATCGCTGTTGAAACCCAGTTTTCAGGAACAGTTTGAATAATCGCCAGTTGGAAAAATAAAATTACTAAAATAATAGGAATTAAATCACGAAAAGACTCTTTTAAGAGTTTAAGAAAGAAATTAAATTGCAGCATACTCATTCACTTTATTTTAAACTTGAGTAAAATAATATCAAAAGATTACAAAAATCTAGGTTTATTAAAAATGAGATTAAAATGTGATAAAAGAGAATTTTCTCTTTTATCCCTTATACTTGATGTTCTTGGTGTTTTGCTAATCGCTCTTTTTGTGATAAATAAGAGTTCAATGCTCCCAAATAGGCTTTTGCTGTTGCCAACATGGTATCAATACTTAAGCCATGCCCTACAAAAGAGGGTGACGTTTCATCAAAAGTGACTCGAGTAGTGACTTTAGCTAAAGCATCTTTCCCTTCTGTTACAGCGGTAACTTTATAGTCATTTAATGTTCCATTGTATCCGGTTAATCGGTCAATGGTTTTAAAAATTGCATCCATAGTACCATTTCCAATGGCTGCATCACTCATCACTTCATCTTTATATTTAATCGATACTGCTGCTGTTGGAACACCATTTGAACAATCGCTGATTTGTAATCCAACCAACTCATACGTTTTAATTGAATTTAATGATTCATCGGTGATTAACATTCGAATATCATCATCGGTGACATCTTTTTTCTTATCTGCCAATAATTTAAATCGGTCAAAAGCGGCATTTAATTCTACTTCACTGACCTTATCAAAACCTAATTGTGAAATCTTATCTCGAAATGCAGCTCGACCTGAGTGTTTTCCCAAGATTAAGGTACTCTCTTTATAGACACCCACATCTTCAGGTTTCATAATTTCATACGTTTCTTGATGTTTTAACACACCATCTTGATGAATTCCACTTTCATGTGAAAAAGCATTTTTACCCACAATGGCTTTATTTTGTTGGGGTTCAACGCCCGTAATGGTTGCAACCAATCGGGATGTGGCATAAATTTCAGGAGTGTTAATGGTTGTATATAAATCACCAAAGGCATCTTTTCGTGTTTTTATTGCCATCACTGCCTCTTCTAAAGCAGAGTTTCCTGCTCTCTCACCTAAACCATTGATGGTGACTTCTATTTGTCTTGCCCCGTTTAACACAGCAGCTAAAGTATTTGCCGTTGCTAAACCCAAATCGTTATGATTGTGTACAGAAATAATGGCTCGGTTGCCTGCAAAATCACTCAACTCTTTGACCATTGCGCCTAATTCTGTGGGTAATCTGTATCCCACTGTATCAGGTAAGTTAATCGTTCTTGCTCCTGCACCAATAACCGCGTCCATAACTTCTTTCATAAATGAAATTTCACTTCGCCCTGCATCTTCCAATGAGAATTCAACATCATCCACAAATGTCTTAGCATATTGTACGGCGTGAATGGCTCTTTTAATCACTTCATCTTCACTCATTTTTAATTTGTATTTCATATGAATGGGACTGGTTGCAATAAACGTATGAATTCGGTGCATTGGGGCGTATGATACCGCTTGTCCTGCTTGTTTAATATCGCTTTCAATAGCTCGACTCAAAGAACAAATACTTGACTTTGTAATCGTTTGTGCAATTCGGCTTACTGCATCAAAATCACCCGGACTTGCTGCTGCAAAACCTGCTTCAATGACATCTACTCCTAACTTCTCTAATTGCAAAGCCACCTTAATCTTCTCTTCTGTATTCATTGAGCAACCTGGGCTTTGCTCTCCATCTCTTAATGTAGTATCAAATACTATAATTTTATTGTTATCCATTGTATTACCTTTTTAAATTGTCTTAATTATATCTATTTTTTAATAAAAAAATAAAAAACTGTTTGCGAAATAGGGTTGTTAATTTTGTATAAAATTAGAGGGAAAATTGAAGAAGCAGAAGAGTATAAACGCTTTTAATGACGTGATTATTTTGAAAATCAAATGTTTTCATGGTACTCTCCTTTTTTTGTAATAGCAAATTATAGTTTATAATTTTAGCTTTGTCAATAAAAAAAAGGAATTTTCCTTTTTTTTATTTAATTTTTTAAAATATCATCCGATGGATTTTTATCATCACTATTTGAAGCAATTGGCTCATTGGTATGTTCATCGATTTCATCGGTATGCAAATCACCTTCTTCAAAAACAGTTCCCCCGTTTTCTTTGATGATTTCACGAACACGTTTCCCTTCAATAACTTCTATATCCAGAAGCTCTTTGGTCATTTGCTCAATGGCAGCACTGTGCTCTTTTAATTCATTCATTACGATTTCATACCGTTCATTCAAGGTATTTTTAATATGTTCGTCCAAACCTTTTGCCATATCATCGGAGAAATCTTTTTGAGTTTGTCCCCCTAGAAATTGATTGCTTCTTTTTTCTAAGACCATCAAGCCAGCAATTTCACTCATCCCATAAATGGTTGCCATGGATTTAATAATATCCGTTGCTCTGTCTAAGTCATTGCCTGCACCCGTACTGATCTCTCCAATAAAGACTTGCTCTGCAGCTCGTCCTCCTAATAATACATCCACTTCAGCTATAAGCTCATGTTTTTGCATTAAATATTTGTTCTCTTCTGGAGTATTAAGAGTATATCCAAGGGCAGCAAGTCCTCTTGGCACAATTGAAACTTTATTAACTTTCTTAGCCCCTTTGGTAATTTCTGCAATTAAGGCATGTCCACTTTCATGGTAAGCAACAATTTTTCTCTCTTTAGGAGAGATTCTTCGTGATTTCTTTTCAAGCCCTGCGATTTGTCTTTCAACAGCCTCTTTAAAATCACTTTTTGCCACCTCTTCTTTATTCGCTCGACCTGCTAAAAGTGCTGCTTCATTGATAATGTTGGCTAAATCTGCTCCGGCTAGTCCTGCTGTCATTCGAGCGATTTCAACCAAATCAACATCTTTTGCCAATTTGACGTTTTTAATATGGACTTTTAAAATCTCAACTCGACCTTCAAAATCGGGTTTATCAACAAGTACTTGTCGGTCAAATCGTCCTGGTCGTAATAAGGCAGGGTCAAGAACTTCTGGACGGTTAGTTGCTGCAAGAACAATTACAGGGGCACTTTCAGTTGCAAACCCGTCCATCTCTGCTAAAAGCTGATTAAGCGTTTGTTCTCTTTCATCGTTTCCACCCATTGGACCACCTGAAGCCCTACTTTTCCCAATCGCATCAATTTCATCAATAAAAATAATAGCCGGTGCTACTTTTTTGGCTTGTTCAAATAAATCTCGAACTCTTGAAGCCCCTACACCCACAAACATCTCAATAAATGCGGATCCTGAAACACTTAAAAACTCAACATCGGCCTCACCTGCAACGGCTTTGGCTAAAAGTGTTTTACCGGTACCCGGAGGGCCTACTAAAAGAACCCCTTTAGGAATTTGAGCCCCCAATTTAATATATCGATCGGGTGATTTTAAAAAGTCAACCACTTCTTGGACTTCTTCTTTGGCTTCTTTATTTCCTGCCATATCTTCAAATTTTACATTGGGTTTTTCAGAATTAATCATTTTTTTAGAACTGCCAATTCCAAGAAGGCCACCGCCTCCTCCGCCCATGCTTTTTTGCATTCGCCGTGCTAAAAACATCCAAATGGCAAAAAAGATAAAAATGGGTAAAACCCAACCAAAAAGCATATCTGCCAATAAATTCTCTTCGCTTACGCCTCCATAAGCAATCCCATTTTGTTCCAATTGAGGAATTAAGGTATCATCGGGAATAACTCTTCGTGCATTGTACGCAATAATTCCAGTGGCTGTCTGTTTTGAAATGGCTTTAACTGTGGTATTTCCAATTCCAACATACTCAATTTGTCCACTGTTGATGAGTTTTTTAAGTTCAGAGTATGGCACTGTTTTTTGTTGAGTGGTTCCATACGATTGAATTTGACCATTAGTAGGTCCTGTTGTTTCATTTTGAGGAAACAGTGTTTTAAACACAAAAATTGTTACAATTGAAAAAAGAACAAAAACCAAAAGAGGGTTGTTGTTAAAAAAATTGTTGTTGTTCCCCTCGTTTTTATTGTTCTGATTATTATCTTTTCTTTTTGCCATATATTTAACTCCTTAAATGGTGTAAACCAAAGTTACCCATTCATTTTTTTGAATAACTTCTATTTGTTTTAAATCTTTATACTTATTTTCAACTTTTGACAAATGTTTATCTAAAATTCCTGAAAGAATGAGTATACCATTTTCTTTCATACATTTTTTTAAATCACTTGCAATCATTGCTAAAATATCAGCAACAATATTAGCAACCACAATATCATATTTTTTTGTTGTTTTTGAAATTGAACCAACCCACGCCTCATCATAAAAGGTTTCATTGATGTTAAAATTCTCTTTTGCATCTTTGATAGCATTTTCATCGGTATCGCAAATATCAACTTGTGCGCCTAATTTTGAAGCTGCAATTGCTAAAATCCCACTGCCACACCCCACATCAACCAAGGTTTGACCCGATTGAACATATTTATCCAATGCAATTAAACAATTGCTGGTGGTTTCATGATGCCCAGAACCAAACGATAAAGAGGGGTCAATAAAAATATTCACTAACTCTTCTTTGGGCTCTTTCCATGTGGGTAAAATATAAAAAACCCCCACTTGAACCGCATCAATGCTTTGTTTGTATTTATTAACCCAATCTTCATTTTTAAGTTGTTGCAGTTTTGTTTCACACTCTGCATTTAACTGCTTTGCAAACGTTTTAATGCCAAATTCAATATCGCTTAAATCATCTTCACTTCTTAAAATCAGTATACCATCATCTTCTTCAATGGCTTCATTGGTCAATGATGTAATTAAATCTAAAAAAATATCGTATTGGATTTTGGGTTTAACTCTTAATTCATAATAAAATTCTAACAATCATTCTTTCCTTTTTTAAAAGTCAATCATTTTATCCAATAGTTGTTTAAAAAAAACTCTCACACATATCTCTCATAATATGCACATCGCTGATTCGATTGATAATCTCTCGAAACTCAGTTGCCCCTGTATAGCCTTTGGAGTAGGAGTGCAACAGTTTTCGAAACATAATTGCCCCATACTCACCATGAAATTTCAGCATCGCGTCATAGTGTTTTAAAATAATCTCTTTTTTTAATTCATTTGAAATGGCATCATCTTCTAAGTGGTGCTTAATTTGATAAAAAACCCAAGGTTTTCCAATGGCACCTCGCCCAATCATGACTCCATCGGCTTTGGTATATTCCAATACCTCTTGAGCTTTTTTATAATCTTTAATATCGCCATTGGCAATAACAGGGATATTGACACTCTCTTTCATTATTTTAATGGCATCATAATCCACAGGAGCTTTGTATGCACCGGCTCGGGTTCGTCCATGTACAGACATAAAATCAACGCCACACGCTTCAACAGCTTTTGCAATATCTACAGGAATTTTTTCATTGACACCAATTCTCACTTTAGCACTGGTGTACTCTTTTTTTGAGTATTGTTTAATTGTACTTAATATGCTTTCAAGTTTTTTCAAATCTCCTAAAAGATTTGAGCCACTGCCATGATTGAACACTTTAGGAGCAGGACAGCCACAATTTAAATCGATGCCATCAATGCCATCAATGTCATTTAAAATTTCAACCGCATCACGTATAAGCTCAGGTTTGTTGCCCGAAATTTGAATAAAATAGGGATCTTCATTGTCACTTTTCTCAAGCATCTTAAACGTTTTTTTAGAGTTATAGACCAATGCGTTAGAGGAGATCATTTCAGAAATAGTTAAATCAGCCCCAAACTGCTTAACAACACTTCTAAAGGGTAAATCGGTATATCCAGCAAGGGGAGCCAACACCACTAGGGGTTGGCTAAAATCAAGTTTTTTCATGGTTATTTATAGTAGCAAATTGAGTCAAGTGTGTATTGTTTTCCAGAATCTTTTAATTCAAGTAAGGCTTTAAAAGCAGTTAATTCATCTGAAGAGGTACTGCTAAAAATATCTCTGATTTTATCTATCATTTCATACTCAAATAAAATGTAAACATACGCATCCAAAGCGGCTTCATTGGCGTTAGACAACTCTTCAAATAATCCTATGATTTCATCGGGAGTTAAACTTGTTTTATAAAGTTTTGCGATTTCCAAAAACTCTTGTTTGTTCAATTCAGTTTGTTTGATGTACTTAATCAACTCTTCTGAACTGAGTGAAAACTCTGCTTGAGCTGAATCTTTTTTGAAAAGCTCTTGAATCATTGATTTGCTCAATTTTAGATTGGGTAAGATTTTTTTCAAGGTGGTCATTGATTTATCATTTAAGACCTTCGTAAAGGCTGCTTCAATCTCTTTTTGTGTATAATTGGCTGATTTTTTTAACACTTCAATCGCCCAATCGGCTTGTTCATTAATTTTATTGATATTATTAGCAATCGCAATTTCATTGTTGGCATTAAGCTTATAATTCAATGAAACAAATTTTTGATTTTTTATCTCAATTAAACTTTTTGCTAAATCATTAATTTCACTGTTTTTTGATGTAAAATCATCCGAACTAATTTGAACATCCACTTGTGAAAGAATCTCACCTAATTCTTGAAATATCGGGTTTTTAAATTTAATTGTTTCATCTTTTTTCAATAACTTATTTTTTATCAGCTTAATCATATTGCTTTCATCTTTATTCAATGATGATGTGACCATATATCCTTTTAGCCCATAAAAAATCATATGAAAGACAGATGCTACAAATAACACCAATAAAGGTAAAATCACCCACAATGCCACTGGCAACAATAACGTGGTATCAAACAGTGTAATTTGATAATCCGTTTGCGCAATGCTAAAAACATAAGCAGCAACTGCAGCTATAAAAATAACCGATGCAACAATGTATTTTTTTAATCCCATAATATTTTCCTTATATTTCTACTGTTCAACCTCATAAATTTCTCTACACGGTGTACAGAACTTTGCAAATGGTTTTGCACGTAATCTTCCTAATGCAATGGTTTCATCGCACATTTCACAAATCCCATACGTTCCATTGTTGATTCTTTTTAGAGCATCATCAATCTCATTTAACTCTTTAAGTTGTTGATTGGCAATAATGCCTTCTTTAAAACTGTCGCTGCTGATTTCAGCATAATCAACATCATCGTTGCATTCAGAATTTTTCAAACTATCAATGCTATTTCTACTCTCTTGAATATTTTTGGTAATGAGTTCTTTTCGTTTTTCAAGAATCTCTTTAAGCTCTTCAATTTGTTTTCTATTTGCCAAAATAAACCTCTTTTTAAAATTTTGTTGTGGATTATACAGAAATTTTAATAAATTATTTATGATACGGATGGTTATTAAGTATACACAACGCTCTAAAGAGCTGTTCTTGAAGTACAAGATTAGCGATTTTATGAGCCATTGTCAAGTCACTTAGTGTTACAATAGTATTACATTTTTTTAAAAAATCACGTTCAAAGCCAAAGGCTCCACCAATAAAAAAATTGATATTGGGTTGATTTTCCAGTAATTTTACAAAACCAAAACTGTCCACTTTTTTGCCCAAAACATCTAACGCTATATTATACCCATTCATTAACGGTTCATACACTTCACTGTAAGATTGTTGAGCCTCTTTTTCCCCTATCATTTGAGCTTTGGCTATTTTTTTATTAAAAAGATTAAACGATTCGACTTTGGCATATTTAGAGGACATTTTCATAAACTCTTTGGCAATTTTATCAAACTCGTCGTTACTTGTTTTTGCAATGGCATAAATGTTAATTTTAGTCATGGTACAAATCACTGCTTACTACATTAAACGCAATATTAGGAATATGGTCATCAATTTTAACTCCCCCAATAGCACACACAGGGTGTTGGGAGATTTTTGCCAAATAGCTGATTTTATCGCCTAAAACAGTAGAAACCTCTTTTGTTGATGTATTTTTATACGCCCCCAATCCAATATAATCCAAATCCCACTCATTGGCTTTTAGAATCTCAATTTCATTGTGCGTTGAAACACCAAAAAGTTTATTGGGATATTTTTTTCTTAACATTTTAAAAAGCAATTTTGGGTCTTGTACTTTAATATTTTCCTTTAAAATTCTTACCATATCTTCTTGCCCCAAATGTAAACCATCGGCTGTTTCAAGAAGTTCAATTGCATCATTGATAATAACAGGAATTTCAACTAAACTTTGCAATAGGGTCAAATGTTTTTTTTGAATTTCAGGTGAATTGTGCTTATCTCTGTATTGCAGAATTTTCACATTGTGACTTTTAACCATTATCACAAATTCTTCGAGAGAAATCTTTTTTTTGACCAATGTTTCATAATCACACAAAGCATATAAAGGAGTCTTTGTACTTTCTTGACAAAGAACTCCTTGAAGGTAGTTTGCCGTCATTAACTGGCGATATTCTTTTGTGATAAAAGTATCAATAAATCAGAAATGGTTTTTTTCATATCTTTTCTGTTTACTACCATGTCAATAGAGCCATGTTCCAATAAAAACTCTGCTCGTTGGAACCCTTCGGGTAAATCAGCCCCAATCGTTTGTTTAATCACTCTTTGACCTGCAAATCCTACTAAAGCCCCAGGTTCTGCCATAATAATATCTCCCAATAAAGCAAAAGAGGCAGAAACTCCTCCCATGGTTGGATCCGTTAAAACAGAAATATAAGGAAGACCTGCTGCGTCGAGTTTTTTAAGTGCCGCAGATGTTTTTGCCATTTGCATTAAAGCAAAAGTACTTTCTTGCATTCTTGCCCCTCCAGAAGCAGAGATAATCACCACACCCTGCTTTTTCTCAATGGCTCGATCAATGGCACGTACAATTTTCTCACCCTCAACGCTCCCTAAACTTCCTCCCATAAAAGAGAAGTCAAAAATGGCAATTTGAGCAGAAACTCCATTGATTTTACACTCACCACTGACCACAGAAGAGCTTCGATTGGTTTTACTTAATGCTTCATCCAATCTTTTTTTATACGATTTTTTATCCACAAATTTCAAAGGATCCGTTGGTTTTAATGTCGAATCGTATTCAACAAAACTTCCTTCATCACACAGAATTTCAATTCTTCTTTGTGCGCCAATTCTCATATGAAAATTGCATTTAGGACAAATATTATTTTGATTCTCCACCTCTTTAAAAAACATCAAAGCATTACACTCTGGGCATTTTACCCAGTGGCTTGGAGCATCTTTGGTTGTGGGTCTCTCTTTTTTTGTTTCAAATTTAATTTTCTTAAATAGATTTTTTAAATCCATACTGAATCCTTATTCTGTTTATTTTAGTGCTTCGAATTTATCCAATTCATCAAGTTTTTCCCAAGGGTAATCGCTTTGTCCCACTTGTCCTCGACTGGCAACATCGGCATAAAGGAAAGTATCGGCACTTGGTTTATCCAAGTTGAATTTTTTTGTAATCCATCGTGGCGTTAAACTGAAAGTTTTGCTCACAAACTCTGATAATTCATCGTCATTTTTAATGGTATACGTTCCACACGTATCGACACACACCGATGTTGGTCGAGCAACTCCAATGGCATATGAGATTTGTACGTTACATTTTTTTGCCAATCCTGCAGCAACAATGTGTTTTGCAATCCAACGTGCCGCATACAATCCACTTCGGTCCACTTTCGTATAATCTTTAGAACTTTGAGCTCCTCCACCAATAGGTGCATATCCACCAAATGAATCAACAATCAGTTTTCGCCCCGTTAATCCACTGTCGTGCAACGATGAGTGATTGACATATCGTCCTGTTGGATTGATATGAATAATCGTTGTTTTTGGGTCATACAAATGTGTAGGAAGTCCCGTATCATCAATGAGTCCTTGAATTAAACTTCTGACTTCTTTAATGTCCATACCTTCTGTACTTGGCGCACTTACGACAATGGTATGAATCTTTTGTGGGTTACAATTTTCAAAATTCTCTTTTGTTCCATAGTCAATCGTAACTTGTGTTTTAATATCCACTCCGAGTTTATGGTTATGAGCTAAAGCATAGTGATACACTTTATCGCATAACATTCGAGCGTATGTGATGGCTGCTGGCATATAATCAGCTGTTTCACTTGAAGCAAAACCAAACATAATTCCTTGGTCACCTGCTCCTATTTCTCCGTCTTCTTGATCAACACCTTGATTAATATCAGGGCTTTGTTGATTTAACAATACTTGAACTTTAACATCATCTGGGTGTAAGCATTGTTCTTTTGTAAACGCACTCTTCCCATCATATCCAATTTTTGCCAATGCATCTTTTACAATTTTTTCATAATCTTTGGTACTTAAATTTGCATTGGATTTTACTTCTCCACCAATAACCACATGTTTTCCAGCAACAAATACTTCCGAAGCAACTCGTGAGTTACTGTCTTCAATAATCAATCTGTCAACAATACTGTCTGCGATAATATCCGCACATTTGTCAGGGTGTCCTGGGCTTACGACTTCTGAAGTAAATAAATACTCTTTTTTGTTTTCCATCTTTGTTTTCCTCGTAGGTTTTCCATTTTTGTTTTCCATTATTTTTAATTACATTTTGTTTGTTGCGTCAAAAAAATAACAAATTCACAATAATATTAAAATAGCTTAAGGCTATTCGACTGTAACTGATTTTGCCAAGTTTCTTGGCATATCAACATCATTTCCTAATCGTACAGAAATTTCCATTGAAAATAACTGCAATACCACCAACATTTCAAAAAACTCTAACATATAGTGATTTTTTAAATTGGTTGGGATAAAATCATCCGCAAGCTCAAAACTTAAAGGCGAAATCGCACAAATCGTGCTGTCTCTTGCACTTAACTCCTCAACATTGCTCTTTATTTTATCATAAAGTAAATTTTGAGGCATTAAAGCAATCGTAAAAAGTTCTGGGTCTGCCAATGCAATAGGACCGTGTTTCATCTCACCTGCAGGGTATCCTTCTGCATGCAAGTATGAAATTTCTTTTAATTTTAAGGCTCCTTCTAAAGCCAATGGGAAAAAGACATCTCGTCCAATAAAGAAAAAACCATGACCATGCAAATAGCGTTTTGACAAACGTTTTGTTCTTTCATGTACACTGTTAGTGACTAATAATGCACTGGGAACTTCACGCAACGCATGAATCTCATTTTGCAAGGTTTGAGTATCAATACTCTTTTTATATTTGGCAAAATACAATGCCAACATCCATAAAACCACTACTTGTGTAGAGAATGCTTTGGTACTTGCTACCCCTTTTTCAATCCCTGCTCGTGTTAGAATAGCATAATCGGCAACTCTTGTCATTGATGAGTTATCAACATTACACACCACAATTGATTTTAAGCCATTTTTCTTTGCCATTTTTAGGGCTTCTAAGGTATCTGCTGTTTCACCGCTTTGAGAAATAACAATAAACAATGTGTCGTTGCTTAAGAGTGGCTCTTTATAACGAAATTCACTCGCAATCTCAACACTGCATTTGACTTTTGCCAATCGTTCAAACAAATATGAAGCGGTCAATCCTGCATGATACGACGTTCCACACGCGCAAATTTTTATTTCACGAATACCTTCCATAAGGGAAGCATTCAATTCATCAAAGGCAATGGAATTATCAAAAATTCTTCCCAACATCGTGTCACTGACGACATTGGATTGTTCATAAATCTCTTTTTCCATAAAAAACCGAAAGCCCTCTTTTTGGGCAAACTGTTTTGAAGTGGGCAAACTGCTCCATGATACCAATGCTTCATTAAAAAAAACAATTCCCTCTTTTGAAGCCACTCCCCCAAAACCATCTTCTAAATAGACCACTTCACTGCAAAGTCCAATTAAAGGAGCATCGGAAGAGGCAAATAAAACTTCATTTTCATTGTTTCCTCGTGCCACAATTAAAGGTGAGCCATGTTTAAAGAAGTAGATGCTATGAGGACACGCTTTTGAAATCAGCAAAATAGAGTAAGCCCCCTCAAGTCGTTTAATGGTTGATTGAAACGCTTGGGTACAATCATTGAATTGGTTTTGATAATACTCAAACAGATGAACAATGACTTCTGTGTCGGTTTGAGAGACAAATTTATGCCCATGAGAGAGTAACTCTTCTTTGAGTTCTTTGTAGTTTTCAATGATACCATTATGCACCACATAAGAGTATTCTCCTAAATGCGGATGAGCATTCAGTTCAGTTGGTTTTCCATGCGTTGCCCATCGTGTATGCCCTATTCCTAAATCATATGAGGCGCATAAATTAGAGTGTTGGATTTTTTCTTCAAGGTTAGAGAGTTTCCCCAAGGCTTTATACACGGAAATTTTTTCACAGTTCAATAAAGCAATCCCCGCTGAATCGTACCCTCGATATTCCAGCTCTTTTAAGCCATCCAGTAAAATATCAACAGTTTTTTGCTTACCGATATAACCGACAATTCCACACATATGGGTTTACCTTCAAATATATTTTTGTGGGTATTGTAGTTAATTTTTACTAAAAAGGGGCTTTCAAATAAATTCAATAATTTTACAAAAATTCATACTATTTTCATATTTGAAGATTATACTTTCATAAATATACATACTAAATAAGGAAACCTTATGTTAAAGAATATGAAAATAAAAAGCAAATTGCTTATGTTAGCAGCTTTTAGCATTTTTTGTTTGCTGTCACTTATACTCCTCAATGAGAGAACCATCCACAATCTAATGCATTTAAATGAGATAAAAATGAGTGTGGAACAACTTGAATCTAGAATTTTAGGGTTAAGAAAACAGGAGAAAGATTTTTTACTTCGAAAAGAGTTAAAATATAAAGACAACTTTGATAAAATAGTCACAGACATCAATAAAGATGTGCAATTCATTGAAAGTTTTTATATACAAAATAGTGTTGAAACAAAAGAAATTGAATCGTTTAAACTCATAATTCAATCCTATCAAAATTACTTTGACCAATTGGTAAATATTCAACAACTTATTGGATTAACACATGAAAATGGACTTTATGGAAGCTTGAGACAAAGTGTTCACAAAGTTCAAGAGGGTGCAAAAGAGACAAATAACTTTGAACTTTTGTCGAAAATATACGAATTGCGAAAAGAAGAAAAAGATTTTATGTTGCGAAGTGATTTAAAATATGTTGAGAGTTTCACATCTAAAATCAATACTCTTCTTCAAGTAAATTCAGTCCCAGATATACTTAAACAATATCTTCAAGAATATAAAAAAGATTTTTTAGCATTGGTTGACAAAATGACAGAACTTGGTTTAAAAAGTGATTTAGGAATTAATGGTCAAATGCGTGAAACCATTCACCAAACAGAAGACAGAATCCAAAATCTTGTCGATGAAATCGATACCTATATAGTTGCTTCTACGAAACAAACTGAAACCATAAATTTAGTTGTGTCTGCTCTTATTATCTTGATTATCTTTCTTTTTATCCTTTATATATCAAGAAATATCAACCAACTACTCACCAATTTTCAAGAAGGGCTTTTAACCTTTTTTAAATATTTAAATAAAGAAGAAGCCGAAGCTAAATTAATCCCAATAGTCAGTAAGGATGAATTTGGAATTATGGCGGGTGTAGTCAATGAAAACATAGAAAAAATTCAAGTAGGCTTATTAAAAGATAATGAAGCTGTTAATGAAGCTTTAAATGTTGTTGAACAAGCTATTAAAGGTCACTTAGATGTACGCTTACACAAAGTTGCCAATAATCCAGAGCTCAAAGCCTTGTCAGATGCATTAAATAAAATGCTCAATGGAATAAAACACAATGTTGACTCTATTTCTAAAGTTCTTAAAGAATTCAGTAATTATAAATTTATTAATACAATTGATGATAATGGTTTAGAAGGGGATATGCTCGAATTAATTAAAAGTGTTAACTTTTTAACCAAAGAGATTTCTGATTTACTCAAAACCTCTTTAACCATTGGAATAACACTGGATGATGCATCGAATAAATTAATTAACAATGTAGAAAAACTTAACCAATCTTCCAATGAAGCTGCTGCTTCTTTAGAAGAGACAGCTGCTGCGTTAGAAGAAATTACAAGTACCATCGTAAATAATTCGGATAATGTAACAAAGATGAGTCACTTTGCTCAAGAGTTAACACAATCAGCGAAAAATGGACAAGCCTTAGCACAAAATACGACAACAGCTATGGATGAAATCACTGAACAAGTTTCAGCCATCAGTGAAGCCATAACGGTCATTGACCAAATTGCATTTCAAACCAATATTCTATCACTCAATGCTGCTGTTGAAGCAGCCACTGCAGGTGAAGCTGGAAAAGGGTTTGCTGTTGTTGCACAAGAGGTGAGGAACCTTGCTTCAAGAAGTGCGGAAGCAGCTAGAGAGATTAAAACCTTAGTAGAAAATGCAACAAGTAAAACAGCTCAAGGTAAAACAATAAGTGCAAATATGATTGAAGGGTATAAAGGATTATTGGAAAACATTAATCAGTCAACACAAATGATTGTAGAAATTACCAATGCAAGTAAAGAGCAAGAAGCGGGCATTACTCAAATCAATGATGCTGTTACTCAATTAGATCAACAAACTCAACAAAATGCTTCCATTGCTAGTCAAACTCATGATATTGCTATGCAAACCGATACGATTGCAAAAGATATTGTTGCTGATGCCAATAAAAAAGAGTTTATTGGTAAAAATGAAGCCTCTATTGCCAAAGGTCATACAACTTCAAAAACTAAAGATACTCAAAGAGTCAAAAAAGACGAGAACATCTCCTCAACAAATCAACAAGTTACTTCAAAAGAAACCATATGGGAAACATTCTAAAGCTGAACTAAATAGTTCAGCTTTATATTTAAACACAGCAATTCACACTTGCGAAGTGCCATAATAACCTCTTCCTTTCTTGTGTAATATATATTCATATTTTTCACTCTTATCATATTGTCAATCACCATACAAGCTTTTCAAAAAAGACTCTCTAAGTTAAAACAAAAAAATATAGATTATAGATTCAACTTCCCTTAGATAGACATACTTAGTCATTTTTAGAGAAATTTTATATAATATTTTTAGATTTTAAGGCTTTGTAAACTATCTCTTTTCTTAAATTTAACTCTTCTCTTTTTATATCACCATTTAAAGCAAAGAAATATATTTTATTATTACTTTTTAGATAACCTACATACCAACCAATACTGCCATCCCATCCACTTTTTGCTTTAATTATAAAATGTTCATTTTTATCTACTGTTAAAATATCTTTTACGATGTCAATGTTCTTTTGAGCAATAGGAAGGTTTTCATTGTAAAGTTTTTTTAAAAAATCTATTTGTTCAAAGGCAGATATTTTTAAATCTCCATTTAACCAAAAAGATGATTTATCTTTACCCACAGTTTTATTTCCATAGTTAAATTTTAAAAGATACTCCACATATTTTTCTTTTGAAATTTTTTGAGTAAATTGCTTATAACACCAAACGCAACTTATTGAAATTGCTGATTGTAATGTTTGATTCTTATTCCAAAAATCAAATTCCCGGTTTACTCCATCCCATTTTATAACATCATTTTTTGATGTAACTAAGTTTTCATTCAATGCTATTAAAGTATGAGGAATTTTAAAAGTAGAAGCAGAAGAAAATCTTTTATCAGCTCTTTTTGGATTATATACATAAAGTTCATCACTTTTTAGTGTAGTTATTACTAAGGTTCCATTAATATTAAAATCTTTAAAAATCTTTTCAAATGATTTATCATTACCATTTAATAAAGTAATACCTAAAAATAACAAACTTAAAAATCTAATCATTTTATTATCCATTTACTTTTTTGTATTTTATCAAAAACAAACTCTTAGAAGGGTGAGAAAATTTACATTCCTACAATAAATGGGACTAAAGTAGATAAACGTAGTCATAGTTGGACAACTGTGGCTAGGAAATGATAAAGAAATAAAAATCCGTACCTCTTTTAAAAGAGGTACGGAAGATAGACATAATTTGACTTAATTTGATAACTGTTACATCATTCCTGGCATTCCGCCCATTCCACCCATTCCGCTCATATCTGGCATCGCAGGTTTGTCTTCTTTAATATCCGTAACTGTAGCTTCTGTGGTTAAAAGCAATGAAGCAACCGAAACGGCATTTTGCATTGCTACTCTTTCCACTTTAGCAGGATCAACAATTCCTGCTTCGAACATATCCACGTATTCACCCGTTGCTGCATTAAATCCTACATTTTCATTGGTTGATTTTTCCACTTCATTGGCAACAACACCCGCATCAAACCCTGCATTTTGTGCAATTTGTTTAAGTGGTGCTTTAATCGCTCTTAACACAATTGCCGCTCCAATTTCTTCATCACCGCAAAGGTCTAATTTTACTTTTGCAGCTGCTCGAATTAAGGCAGCACCACCACCAATGACAATACCTTCTTCAACCGCTGCTCGTGTTGCACTTAAGGCATCATCCACTCGGTCTTTTTTCTCTTTCATTTCAGTTTCAGTCGCAGCTCCGACTTTAATAACAGCTACTCCTCCACTTAATTTTGCCAATCTTTCTTGTAATTTTTCTTTGTCGTAATCACTGGTTGTATTAGCAATCTCATTTCGAATTTGCCCGACTCTTGCTTCAACCGCTTTTTTATCACCGCTTCCATCAACAATGGTTGTATTATCTTTGTCAATAACGATTCTTGCAGCTGTTCCTAACACTTCAATACCACAACCTTCAAGTGTCATTCCCATCTCTTCAGCCACCACTGTTCCACCTGTTAATACAGCAATATCTTGAAGCATGGCTTTTCTTCTGTCACCAAATCCTGGTGCTTTAACAGCAGCGATATTTAAACTTCCTCTTAATCGGTTTACTACTAAAGTTGCCAACGCTTCACCATCAACATCTTCTGCAATAATTAAAAGAGGTCGTCCACTTTTATTGACTTGCTCTAAAATAGGTAACATCTCTTTTAAGTTAGAGATCTTTTTATCGCACAATAAAATATAAGGATGATCCAATTCTGTCACCATTTTTTCAGTATTGGTCACAAAGTAAGGCGATAAATATCCTCGGTCAAATTGCATTCCTTCAACAACATCAAGTTCATCTGAAATACCTTTGGCTTCTTCAACCGTGATAACACCGTCTTTTCCTACTTTATCCATCGCTTCTGCAATCATTTTACCCACAGTGCTGTCACTGTTGGCTGAAATCGTTGCCACTTGCTCAATTTCAGTTTTATTAGCAACCACTTTTGAAGCAAGTTTAAGTTCAGCTAAAATTGCTTCACACGCTTTATCCATTCCTCTTTTTAAAGAGATAGGATTTGCACCAGCTGTGACGTTTCTTAAACCTTCTTTGAAAATAGAGTGCGCTAAAACCGTCGCTGTTGTTGTTCCATCTCCTGCTTGATCAGCTGTTTTAGAAGCAACTTCTTTAACCAGTTGCGCACCCATATTTTCTAACGTATCTGCCAATTCAATCTCTCTTGCAACAGATACACCGTCTTTAGTAATACTAGGCGCTCCGTACGATTTTTGTAATAATACATTTCGTCCTCTTGGTCCCATTGTTACTTTTACAGCATCCGCTAACTTCTCTACACCTGCAAATAATCTGTTTCTTGCGTTATCGCTAAATATTACTTCTTTTGCCATTATTTAATCACTCCTAATATATCTTTTGATTCTAAAATTAAATAATCAACACCCTCTAGTGCCAACTCAGTTCCTGAATACTTTCCAAATACCACCGTATCATTCAACGCAATCTCTTTGATTTCAGAACCAATTGCTACAACCGTTGCAGTTGATGGTTTCTCTTTGGCATTGTCTGGAATGTAAATCCCACTAGCAGTTTTGTTTTCAACTTCAGTTCTTTTGACAAGAACTCTTTGTCCTAACGGCTTAAAATTCATTATTGCTTCTCCTGTAAGATTTTATCATTTTTATTTTAGCACTCTTATTTTTTGAGTGCTAAAATTGTATTAAATTTTTCGAAATTTGTCAAGAGGTTTGAGTTATTATGACTAAAGGATTGAGAAATTTTTAGAGATGTCGATATAAATATTTTTCTAATAAGATTTTCAGATGATTTTGAAGAGCGTCATCAAAACCATTTAATTGTGCTTCACACTTTGACGCCAAATCATTGGCACTCTTTTTTGCTCCATTTAAACCTAAAAGATTGATAAAAGAGTTTTTTGAAGCATCGTTGTTGGTCGTTTTCCCTGCTTCTTGTGAAGTTTGCGTTTCATCTATAATATCATCTTGTATTTGAAACAGCAATCCTATATCTAAACCAAACGAGTATAAATCTTTTTGTATCGCTTCATCTAATTGGCAAATAATGGCTCCCATTTTAAGCGAAGCAGCAATAAGTTTTGCCGTTTTATGAATATGTAAAAACTCAAGTTGCTCAAGGTTAAGTGTTTGATTTTCAAAATAACAATCAATGGCTTGTCCAATAATCATGCCATCAATTCCCCCATCTTGAGATAAGAGTTTAATCAATTCAATTTTAACATCACTGCTTAAAGGAGCATTGGCAATGAGGTTAAAACTGTGGGTATTTAAAGCGTCTCCTACAAGAATTGCCGTGACTTCATCATACGTCGTGTGCAGTGTTGGATAACCTCGTCGTAAAAAAGCATCATCCATTGCAGGTAAATCATCATGAATCAAAGAGTATGTATGCAAAAGTTCTACGCCCAAAGCAACGGGCAATGCATTTTTTACTAACAAGCTTTCATACGATTGGACAACACTTAACAGCAGTAAAGGTCTAAAACGTTTACCCCCTGCACTTAACATCTCTTGTAAAGCTTTTTCAAAAATAGGGTGAAAACTTTGGCTTTTGGGTAAATGATTGAGTAAATACTCTTCAAACAGCGTCTGTAATTTCATAGAACGTATTACTGTTTTGGGCTAAAGGGGTTCATTCCACCCATCACGTTCATTGCCATCATTTTTTTATTTTCATCCGATTGTTTAATAACATCATTCATGGCACTTATTAACAAAATTTGCAAAGAGTCTTTGTCTTCAAGTAAAGAATCATCAAGGTGTAAATTAATGACTTCTGAGTTTCCATTGATTGAAATCTCCACCATTCCACCGCCTGCTTTTGCAGTAAAAATCCGTTTTTCATTCTCTTCTTTTGATTTTTCTGCCATGTCTTGAAACTGTTTCATCATCTCATTTAAGTTTAACTTACTTAAGTCAATTCCTTCAAACATGGTCACTCCCAACCAATTCATGGGTAACACAGGTAATATTATTTTTATCATCAACTAAAACAACCGTAGGTTTATAATTTTCCAATTCACTCTCTTCATAAGTCGCATACGCAATGACGATGATTTTATCTCCAATTTCAACTTTTCTGGCAGCTGCACCATTTAAGCACATATCTTTACTTCCTGCTTTGCCTTTTATTACATACGTTGCAAACCGTTCACCGTTGTTAACATTGACTATTTCAACTTTTTGTCCAACACGCAAATGAGAAGCTTGCATCAGCTCCTCATCAATGGTAATTGACCCTACATAATTTAAGTTTGCATCCGTAACTGTTGCTCTATGGATTTTACTATAAAGCATATCAAATGTCATTTACACTACCCTTTTACTGATTTAAATTAATCGGTTCTCCCCAGAATTGTTCAGGAATCAAATACTCCTGCACTGGGTTTCCACCAATTATATGTTCTTCGACAATTCTATCTATTTTTTCCTTAGATAATTGTACATACATGTGATGTCCGGGCTCAACCAACATAACTGGTCCCATTTGACATCGCCCCAAACATGATGTTCGAATTGGCTGAACGGGTCCCATCAAACCTTTTTCCATCATTTTACTGGCTAAATGATTAAATAAACCTTGTGTTTCTTGGGTAACACAACTGGGTTTTGGCATCCCAGGAGGTGAAGATTGTTCGCATTTGAAAATATAAAATGTGGGTTGCGGCATGGCTGGCATTTGCATGGCTATTTCCTTTTATTTAAGATAATTTTTGTCCGATTATAATACAAAAAACGTTAATTAATTATAAAAAAATATTTTTAATCGCATATTAAAAAATTTCATACTATACTACTACGATTTTACACACTTTACCCAACATAATAAGGAAATATAATGAAAAAATTATTACTTTTGCTCTGCTTTTGTACAGCACTTTTCGCAAAAAATCCAGTGGCGATTATGACCACTAATCAAGGTGTTATTGAAATAGAACTTCGAGCTGACCTTGCACCAAAAGCGGTTGAAAATTTTATAACTCACTCTAAAAATGGCTACTACAATGGTTTGATTTTTCATCGTGTGATTAAAAATTTTATGATTCAAGGAGGCGATCCTACAGGAACAGGAAGAGGCGGAGAATCCATTTGGAATAAACCTTTTGAAGATGAGTTTGCTCCCAATGCTGTTTTTGACAAGCCAGGGATTTTAGCCATGGCAAATGCAGGACCTCATACCAATGGAAGTCAATTTTTTATTACAACCGTACCTGCTTATTGGCTTAATGGGCGGCATACGATTTTTGGTTATGTTATCAAAGGAATGGATGTGGTTAAAAAAATTGAAAATACCAAAACATCGGGGCAATACAGTGGCAATAAACCCCTAAAAGATCAAACCATACTTTCCATTAAAATAGAAGAGTAAGCTCTTCTATTTGAGATAAGTCCTATCTAAAAAGACGACTCATCATCCCCTTATCACCAATGCTTAAGACCTCACGCTCAAGTTGTTCAATTCGACGGGCTGCTTCTTTGGCTTTCTCTTTCCAGTATTCCAGTTTTTGATTCAACGTTGACACATCTTCTGCTGATTCAATTTGAATAAGATACTCTTTGTTTTGTTTTTCAAGCTCTTTAATACGTGATTCTAAATTCACTTTCACTTGTAAAACAGAGCGTTTTAATTCATCTTTTAGCTCTTCTTTTTCTTCGGTAAGTTTCTTGACTTCTAACTTTAAGTCTTGATTGGATTTGCTCATTTTAAAGGTTGTTGAACTTCTCTCATCCGCTTTATCTGAGTTTTTGATCATCATACTCAATTCTGTTTTGAGTTTTTTATTTTCGGTTGAAAGTTTCTCCAAATTGTATGCCAAACGATCTTTTTCCAAATCAGACGTCTTTAAAAGTTTTTGTAAATCATTGACACGTTGATTAAGTTCATTAATAATCGCATTTAATTCAGCCGTACTCTCTTTTCCTTTTAAAAAGATTTCACTCTTATCTTTTATCAAAGCTTTTTGCATCTGACGTTTTTGATTGACTTCAGAGGTAATATCTTTTTGAATGGAAATGGTTCCTGTGATTTCTCCTGCATCATTGTGTGTGGCAATGGTATAACAATCCACCACATAAAAATCATCAAATTTGGTTTGGCTTTTGATTTTTCCTATCCACGCTTCATTTTGAAAAACTGTATCAAACATCTCATTAATCAGAGAGATATCGGTATCTTTATGTTTTAAACGTTCAAAAGATTCACCCAATAATTCATCGTGTTCGTAACCTGTAATATCACAAAATTGTTGGTTCACGTAGGTGATATTTTTGTTGACATCGGTTTTAATGACTATATTATTTTGGTCAATAACATCTTTATATCGCTCAAGTTCTTTATGTTGTTGTTCAATTAAAAATTCTTGATACAAAATATTTGCCAAATCATTCATAATGGTTAATAAATGACGAATATCAATGGGTTTAATAATATAATCATAGACTCGCAGCTTAATGGCATCAGCGAGATACTCATTATCAGAATATGCGGTAGCAAACATAACAGGTACTTTGCTGTTGATGGTTCTGATTTCTCTGACCATCTCAATGCCTGTCATTTTTGGCATATTAATATCACTTAATACCACATCAATATCATCTTGATGTTGCATAAATAACTCTAATCCCTCTTGCCCATCACTTGCGGTGTAAACTGTGTCAAAAAAATTCCCCAGTAACGAACCTAACTCATTTCGAATGTTGTCATCGTCTTCAACATAGAGGGCTTTGAGTCGTTTGAGAAGTTTTTTATCAATTGCCATTTATTTAATTCCCATGGTTACAATTAAATCAATAAATTTAATAAAATCAAAAGGCTTGAGTAGATAGTTTTTCACCCCTAATGCTTTAGCTTTTTCTAAATACTCTGCTTCTGTGTGTGCTGACATTACAATCACAGGCATGGTCAATCCCTTTTGATTCATCTGTTCAATCAACTCAATGCCATTCATTAATGGCATATTAATATCGGTAATAACGGCATCAATATCAGGATGATTTTCTAAAACCTTTAACGCCTCTTCGCCGTTTCTTGCCGTTAAAAAATTGCTTTGCAATTTTGTCAACGTATCTTCAATAATCGTGATTAAATCCTCTTCATCTTCTACAAAAAGTAATTTTAGCTCTCGCAGTTTTTGAATTTTTTCTTGCATTAGGTATCCTGTTTTTATTTATGAATCTAACAATTCATCTTTGTGTACCACATACTCAATATCCATAATAACCAGCATTTTGCTGTCTTCTAGTCGTACAAATCCTTTTAAATATTTTGATGGAATGGCTGAACCCAAATCAGAAACAGGTGCTAAATTATTGATATTTAATCGTTGTACATCGTCAACTTTATCAACAACAATACCAATCATTCGTTTATCTTCTGTAATAACAGCAATAACGGCTGTGTTGTCATTATAAACAATTTCTCCTGTTCTAAATTTGATTCGAATATCTAAAACCGGTACCACTTCTCCTCGTAAATTAATCAATCCTTTGACCCACTCTGTAGTATTAGGCAAAGTTGTAATAATTTTGGGATAGGTTAAAATTTCTCTGATTTTAGGCAATTCAATCGCATATTTCATGCTTCCTAATTCAAATGTCATATACTCTGCGGTATTGGCATAATCTATTTTTTTATCTTCTTTGGTCTCTTCCATCAATATCTCCTTTTTTTAGACAAATTACTGGGATGTTCGTAGTGTATTTTTGTGCAATATTGGTTTAAATCTTCTAAATTATACGAAATATACTCTTAAACCTTAGCCACTATACTATTAAATTTGTTATTTAAGTGATTTAATTTTAAGAACTTTACTTTCTACGATTAAATTTGTATTTTCTAAGCTAATAACATCATCAATTTTTAACTCTTCGAGTGTAACAATTTTATTATCTTTTGTTGTTTGAACAAACCCTTTTTTAACTCTTTTATCGGGATGATTGAGTAAAAAAGAGTTGTTAAGAAAATAAATTTCTTCACTCTTTTTATGGATAATTTGTTTCATCATTTGATTGAATTTTTCCGATAAATCGTTAATATTATCTTCCATAAATTTAAATTTATTGGCAAAAGAGTTTTGCTTAAAAGAGTGGATTAAGTGGTTCAGCTCTTGCGTTTTTGTGTTAAAACTAACTCGAAAAGCTTTACTAAAATCATCGCTTAGTGTATCAACAAACATACGCATTTCATTGATATCAGGCAGTGCAATTTCCATAGCATTTGAAGGAGTGGCCGCTCTTACATCGGCAACAAAATCGGAAATCACAAAATCGCTTTCATGCCCTACTGCTGAAATAATGGGTGTTTTCGCATTTACAATGGCTAACGCCACCATTTCTTCATTGAACGCCCACAAATCTTCAATGCTTCCGCCCCCTCGTCCTACTATCATAACATCCACATTGAGCTTATCGGCTTTTTTTATGGCACTTACAATCGCCTCTTTGGCTTCTTTTCCTTGAACCAAGGCAGGAATCAACACCAATTTAATCAAAGGCCAACGATGGTGCGCCACTTTTTTCATATCTTCAATGGCAGCACCTGTATTTGAAGTTACAATGGCAATGGTTTTGGGAAATTTAGGCAAGTTTTTTTTACGCTCTTGTGCAAAATAGCCTAAGCTTTGAAGCTTATTTTTAAGTTGTTCATACGCTAAGGCTAACTCTCCTATACCAAAAGGTTCGATTTTATGGCACAATAATTGATAGTTGCCTCGAGGAGCATACACCGTTAATGCTCCCATAATATTGATTTTTTGTCCTATCTCAAGACGAAATTTCAAATATTGGGCATTGCCTTTAAACATGACACACGAAATGGTTGAACTTTCATCTTTAATTGAAAAGTAAATGTGCCCCGAACTGTGATAGGTCAAATTAGAAATTTCACCTTGTACATACACCGAAGAAAACGTCGTCTCTAAAAGTGCTTTGATTTGATTATTCAGTTCTGAAACACTGATGGCTTTGAGCATACGATATTACAATTTTTTTGCGATAAACAGCGTTGAAATATTCATAGAAAACCCTTTGACATAAATGGGTTCAAGTCCTGCTTGTTTTAACTCATGGCATAAATTTTCAGTGGTTAGAAATTCATCAATGGAATTAGGCAAATACGTATAGGCTTCTTTGTTTTTAGAAATCATCCCACCAATTTTGGGTAATACTTTATTCATATAAAAATCTTTTACATGGTCAAGCATATTCTCTTTGGGATTTTTAGTAAACTCCAAAATAACCAGCAAGCCATCTTTTTTTAGTACACGAGCAAACTCATCAAAGGCTTTTTGTCTTTCAACCACATTTCTAATACCGTATGAAATCGAAATAATATCCGCAACGCCCTCTTCAAAAGGCATTGAAGCAGCTCCTGATTGGATAAATTCAACATCGGGAAGTTTCTTTTTTGCCACTTCCATCATACCAACACTGGGATCAACCCCAACGATATTTTTTATTTCCACGTTGGCTTTTTTGGCTGTTTTTTGCCAATAATCAATCATATCTCCCGTGCCGCATGCCACATCTATGATTTTATCCAATGATTTTTTCTCATAAAATGAATACGCTAAATTACACGCTTTATTTCTCCATGTTTTGTCAATACCCATACTTAACACTCGATTAGCAACATCGTATGTTCCAGCAATTTCATCAAACATTGAGACGATTTTTTCTTGTTTACCCATTCTTAATTTCCTAAATTCTATAAAATATATTTTCCTATTACCAAGCCCAATAAAAATCCCAAATTGGTTCCAACAAGTATCTTCATAAATCCCAATTTAAAATTAATACTTGGAACAATATCTAAGATAATTTTTTGTTGACGTAAGGCTTCATTGAACGTTCGAGACGATTCTTCAATATCCTTAACCGTTTTTTGCAATGAAACTTCCGTCAGTTCAATCTTTTCCACCAAGTCTTTGGCTTGTTTAAAGCTCATATCACTCATTTTTTGATTTCAATCCATTGTTCTAATTTGGCAAAAATTTTGTACAATACATCAATCGTATAATCTTTTGATTCGGTTTGCATTCGTCTGAAAAAGAGATATTTTCTTGCACTGGCTAAGTCGCCAATCTCTTTGGCTTGAACCGCCTTTTGAGCGAAATCGGTGTTGTTAAAAGCCATCTCCCATACCGTACTTCCTAAATATCGACTAATGGTTATGACTTTATCATTTTTGACAGGGAAAAAGTTGGGGTCTTTGACAAAATCACAAATAACCGAATCGCTGTTTAAATATTTATGTCCAAAGAAATTGATAAATTGCTCTTCAATATAATCAGCTTCCATGCTAATGGCACGATTAAGAGCAAAAAACATATTTTTTTCTGCGTTGGGTTCGATTTTTCTGATTTTATTCATTGTAGCAATGGCATTTTTCCCGTCAAGTTCTCCATCACCTAAGGGAATAATCCACTTAACATTATTATACGTACCAATTTTTTTAATTTCATCCAATACCAATGAAGAGGTTTTATTGCCGCCCACATCAATAATAACCTCATGGTTATCATCGGTTAAAATAAGTTCATCCAGTTCTGTTAATTTATTGGTACCTAACATACGTTTGTTCACAATATCTGTGCGTGTAAACGACTTTGAGTCATTATTCTCATCATCAATTTCAATATACGTTACTTTTTTACCATGTTTTTTATATAAAAAAGGTGCAATAATTTGCATGGCAACCGTAGATTTACCAACACCACCTTTTGTTTGTGGAATAATTATCATAGTTTAAACCCTTGGATTTTGTTTCATAAACTCTACAATCTTCCCGTGAAATCTACAATAGAGTTGATTTAACGTAATTTCGTAGCCATAAAGTTGAATTATTTTATCGAAATTTTCATTAATTCCATATTCACACCACTGTTTTAACTCTTCGTAACTTTCAAACTCAAAACCAAAAGAGTGAAGTAACTTTTGAGTATATTTATCAACAATCATCTCCTCTTTTTTACACGCATAACATAAAATGGCATCCGCTGTCTCTTCACCAATGCCTTTTTGTTTTAATAACCATGTACGTGAAACTTCTTCTTGAAACGTTTCAAAATCGCCAAAGGTATGTTGAATATTTTGACACAACACTTTTAATCGTGTGGCTTTTTGATTTTTAAAACCACTGGGGGTAATAGCTTGAATTAAAAGAGGTAAATGGGCATGGGAAAGTGTTTCAAGAGAGATTAAATTGTACTGATGCAGATTTTGAAGCGATTTTTCTACATTAGTCCATTTGGTATTTTGTGTTAGAATTGCCCCAACAACGGTTTCAAATGTTCCATAATTTGGCCACCAATGCAAAGGAGAGTTTTCTAAAAGATTTTTTTCTTTTAGAAAAAGAAACAATTCATAACTGTTAGTCAAAAAGTGCCTTTGTTACGATTACTTCTTGCTTATTACAATAGGCTTTGACTTTAAATGCTTCAACCGTTTTGCCCTCTTTAAACTCTAAAACCACAAATTGAAAGATGGTTTTACACGCATTGGGAACTTTAAAATGTCCTCCTAATCCTGTGGTTGCTCGGAAAATAGGCATGGCTTCATCCATACCTATAACGTTGTCTCGGCATCCTGTAAGTCCAATATCACTGACATAAAAAGTTCCCTCAACCACTTGTAAATCATCGGTACCCACATGAGTGTGTGTGCCACAAATGGCACTGACTTTGTTTTTAAACATCATCATCATTACACGTTTTTCACTTGTAGCTTCGGCATGAAAATCGATAAAAATATTTGAAATACCTTCTTGATGTAACTTTTCAGTTAAGGTTGTAGCCCAGTTAAAAGGGTTTTCCACATGAGGCATCGCATACATTCCCATTAGGTTTACCACGGCAAGTTTTTCACCGCCTATTTCAACGATTTTAACTCCATTTCCTGCTACTCCACTGGGATAATTATCAGGTCGTAACACCTTTTGTGTTTCAAACAATGCTTTTACATCGGCTCGTTTATCAAACGAATGATTGCCTCCTGTAAATAAATCTATCCCCGCTTTTAAGAGTTCATCACAATTTTTCAGTGTTAATCCAAAACCATGACTGGCATTTTCACTGTTGGCAATAACATAATCAATATTAAACTCTTTTTTAAACTCTTTTAATTTATCTCGTACTATTTTTCTGCCCGGGCGACCTACAATGTCGCCAATAAAAGCTATTCGCATTTTTTTAATCTCACTTCAAAGACGGCACCATTATTTTTGTTAAATGCCATGATTTTACCATTTTGGTGTTCTATTATTTTTTTTGAAATATTTAAACCCACACCCATACCACTGTGAGTTTTTGAAGAGATAAACGGCTCAAACAGTGTTTTTAAAATCTCTGGTTTTATGCCACCTGCATTATCTTCAAAAGAGATAACAATCTCTTCGTTTTGTTCTTCTATGAAAATATTGAGTACGCGTTTTTCATAATCTTCACAATGAGCCAATTCATCTAAAGCATTATTAATAATAACAATCCAAACTTGCTCAACTCGTTGTTTTTGAACTTCACACATAAATTGCAATTCATTTTTATTAATGTCATCAATATTAAAAAGTTTGTGATTTAAATATATTCTTGAAATCTGTTTTGAACGATTGTATGTCATCGTTAACGCGGTAATTATAGTCGAATAAATATTTACTTTCTCTTTAGCTTCATTGGAACTTTGAGAGATTTCTCTCATGGATTCCACAATATTGGCAATTCGATTGATGCCCTCTTTTATTCGCAGCGAATCTTCTTGCATTCGTGTTTTTATTTCGCTTGGTGGTAAATCTTCAATATCGTACCCCATCATTTCAAAATTTCCTTTAACGTACGTCAAGGGGGTATTGATTTCATGCGTTATTCCAGCAGCCAAAGAACCGATGGATTTAAGTTTGATATTTTCAATTTGCTCTTGTTGATGCAGTTGGTCTTTTTGGCGACTCTTTTGAACCTCTTCTTTAATACGCAATTCCAAATTTTGATTCAACTCTTGAAGTTTTCGTTTGTCTTCCAAAGAGTTCACTACGACAACAAAATAGTTTTTATCGGGTAAGAGATTTAAAGACATTTCCAAATGAATGGACATTCCTTCTTTGTGCATAAAGATTTTTTCAATATTAGAAATTGAGCCTATTTCTTGAGCTTCTATAAAAATTTTATGCAAAAAGTTTTTTGAATTTTTATGCACAATATCAAAACAACTCATGTGCAACAGCTCACTGCTTGAGTACCCTAAAAGTTCAGAGAACATAAAATTGACTTTTTTAAAATTTCCTTGCAAATCAATTAAACCAATTCCACTGTGTGCATTTTGAAAAATGGCATTGTATTGTTGGACTTGATAGTTAATATCACTGTATAAGTTCTCAATGATTTTTTTATCGGTAATGTTATTGCGAATGGCATTAAACCCAACAATATCACCGTATTCATCAAAAATGGGTTCGATATGAGATTCCACCCAATAAAAGCCCCCATCTTTTTTGATTCCTTTAAGTTCAGTAAAAAAGGTTTTGCCTTGTTTGAGTATTTTCCACAATCCATCATACTCTTCTTTGGACATATCAGGATGAACCAACATTTTATGATGATGCCCCAACAACTCTCCTTTTGAAAAACCAGAAAAATCACAAAAGGCACTGCTGACTTCAGTGATAATTCCTTCTTTATCCATGCGAATTGACATCACGTGTTTATCAATAATATTCAAACTTTCAAGCAGTTCTTCACTGTTTTTCTTAATGGTCAAATCTAAATTTTTATTGTCTTCTTCTGTTTTTTTATTCAATTTTGCAATGGGTTCTGAAAAAATCAATGCCAAAATAACCGCAATAATAAATCCCACAATTAACAGTGTCAAAAAATACTCTTTGAAGGTTTTAAAATAGCTCTCGTAGGCATTTTTATCAAATTGTGTTAAGACAATCATATAATCTTGTGAATTGATATAAATTCGTTGACTCATAAACTCTTCAGAAACAACACTATCCGACGTTAAAATCTGTTTGGCTTCTTTATTGTAAAGCTTATATAACGTTTGATTGCTGATAAAATATTTTGACCAATGATACTTAGCATCTTTATGAAGAATAAAATTCCCTTCATTGTCTACAATAAATGAGTTATGGGAATAGACCTTATGTAGTTTGTCTAAAATATGATTGACATTTACAACAACCGATAAAAAGCCTTTGTGAGTTTTGAGTACAAATCGCATTACAAACGTTATGGGGTATGAAATCTCTCCTCGTTCTTTGTTGACATCAAAGTTTGAATACCACATCTCTCCTGTTTGCAAGGCACGCACTTCCTTGCAATAATCTTGCATAATTTTATTTTGCAATTCATCAGCAGAGACTTTTTGTAAGCCTTGAGAAGTTTTATTGACACGAATAATCTCTTTGCCTGTAAAACTTAAAATTTTCATCTGTATGACATCATTATTGCTTTGCATCATCAGTTTAAAAAAATCAACCATTTCATCTTCATTGGTTTTATTTTGCATAAATTCATTAAAAATCTTACTGTCATGAATCGCCATCATTTGGGTATTAATCGACGCAATATACTCATCAAAGATTTTTTGTTTGAGAATCAAAGATTCTTTAATATTTTGATGCTCTTTTTTAACTAAATCCATCTCATAAAAGTTTTTAAACAATAAGGTAAACAAAAGCAATAAAATAAAAGAAAAGAGCATAAATGCCAAAAATATTTTAATATAAAACGGGACTCTCATCTTACTCTCTTTTATCTTTTCGACGATCTTTTGAAACCAATTCAATGACAAAACGATTCTGCTTTTTTTGGATTTCAAAATTAACTTTTGCCCCTATTTTTTCCAACAAAAGTTTGGCAATATAAAGGTTGAGTCCTGCATCTTTTAAGACATGCTCATCATAATTATTTGAAAACACTTTTTCAATAATTTGTTTGGATTCCCCTTGAACATTATCAATACATTCAATCATAACATTGCCTTGATTTTCAATAATTCCAAGCTGTATGTAAGGGTTTTTGATATTATTGTCAATAAGGTGTTCAATGGAGTTTTTTAATACATTAATCATAATTTGCTTCAGTTCATTAAAAACACCGTAACAAAATATCGCTTCTTTGGAGTGTAAAGCAATTTCAATATGATGTAATTCGCACTCAGATTTAACAACCATGATAGCCTCTTCCACTGCACTTTTTACATTGTATTTATCGTTTTGATTGCTGTGGCTAAAAAAAGTTTTAAACTCATTTAATGTCATAGAGAGTGATTTTAACTGATACGCAATTTCATCGTGAATGGTTTGAAGTGCCACGGTATCGAGTTCATTATTTATAATTCGTGCTTTAAAATTTGCCAACTCAATAGAGATATTGGACATGGGTTTTTTCCATTGGTGTGAAAGACTGTCCAAGATTTTCCCCATTAACACAATTTTAGTGGTGTTTTCAAGAGATTCGTCTCGCATTTTTATCTCATTGAGTTTATTGGATAAATCCTCTTTGAGTAAATTATTGATTTTTTTAAGTTGTTTGGCATCGGTGATATTGACACGAATGGAAGTATATCCCACTAAATTATTGTGAATATCATACTTGGGAAAAATAATTCCTTTGACCCAATACGAGTTGCCATTCTTATCAATATTTTTAATTTCGCCTTCCCACTGTTTTTCTTTGTACAGACTGTTCCACATATTTTCAAAGAATTTTTTTGACATATCAGGATGGCGAATAATATTAATATTGCGTCCTATTAACTCTTTTTTTGAATAGCCACTGATATTGCAAAAAGCTTGAGTAACATAGCTAATAAATCCACTTTGATCCGTTTGTGTCATCACCACATATTTGTCAATGGCTTTGAGTAAATCGGTATGCTCTTTGATGATGGCTCGATTTTTCTCTTTATAAGAATGAACATTATAGACCAATATAAACATAATAAACAAAGCAAAAAAAACCATGACAATAAGCTGATTAAGAAAATAGTTGATTTGAGAAATTTCAGAAAAATTGTCATTGCCCAGTGCCACTAAATAGCTGGTGTGTTCTTGTGTTAGAGCGTTAAACAGAGGAATGAAAATAACCATTTGGTACTGTTTATCATAAAAAACATTGACCGCAAACTCTTGTTGAGCATTCATTTTATTGACAATTTCTTCTTTTATGTTTGCATTAAAAGGTTCAAAAAGTGCTTTATTGTACTTAAATGCCATATAGGCATTTTGGGGGATTTCATACTGCGAATGTAACTCAAAAGGGCTAAATTCTTGCGTTGGGTTTAAAATGTTTTTATCTAAAAAACTCTTTTCATGTACAAAAAAAACTCTGTAGTTATTGTTTTTTTCAATGCGTTTGGCCAACGTATCAAAATCAAACTCTACTTCTATGGCACCTAAATGATGGAGTTCTTTATCTAAAAGGGGCTTGGTAAAAACCATTGAAGCGGCATTTTCTGTGATTTCAACACTTTGAAACTCTTTTTGAGTGGAATTAACATACAACACACTCTCTCGTTTACTTTTGTAATGGGGAATCTCTTTATAATTCATCATCAATAAAAGATCATTATTAGGCAAATAAAAGGTGATATTTTTAATCCCAAAAGTTTTTAAGTAGAAAAATTTATCTTTTAAATACGCATACAAATGCTCTTTAAAAGGCTCTGTTTGATTTTGTTGTAACACCTTTTTATAAAGTGTTGTTATGGTTTCATCGTACAATAAATTGTTGAAAAAAATCAGTTCAGCAAGACGTTTATTCTCTTCAACTCTCTCTTTATACGAAAGAGTTAAAGAGTGTATGGCACTGTTTTGTTGAGTTTCTATGAGATTATTTTTGTACACCCAAATGCTACATAAAGCAATAATCGCAACCACAATACCCGCAAAGAGATACCTAAAAATTAGGTTTTTTTTGAGCATCAAAAATTACTTTAAAACTTCTATAATTTTATTTTCCAATGCTTGTAAAGAGTCAAAGGGTTTCATCACATAATTTGTTGCTCCCTCTTTATGTGACTTAAGTACTTTATCTAAGGTCGAATACGCTGTCATCATAATAACTTTTTGCTCTTTATTGATTTGCATAATTTTTTCCAGTGCTTCAAGTCCATTCATTTGAGGCATCATAATATCTAACAATACCAAGTCATACTTTTCTCGTTTTAAATTATCAATCGCAACCACAGGATTTGAAAACGTTGCAACACTGTATTTGCCTGATTTATTTAAAAACCGACTTAACATATTTAAAATTTCAGTTTCATCATCAATAATAATAATTTTTTTTGTACTCATTTATCTCTCCTATTTTGAGTCAAACAACTCTTTGGCTGCTTTTTTCATCACCGCTTCATTTTTCTCTTCTAAAATTTTGTCCAAGTAATAAAAGACTTGTTCACTTCCCTCTTCTACCATGGCAATTTTATCTTCAATCAGTTGTTTTGAACACGCCACTGAGTGACCTGAACACTCTTTTGCCAAATCATTGGCTTCATGGTGAACTTTATGATGATGTTTTTCCAAATGTTTATACGAAGGAACAAAGCTAAATTCTTCTCTTCCTAATCCCGTATCATACCATTTTCCTAATCGACAATTGTGATGGTCAACGGCTTTGAAGTTATGCTCCCCTCCAAAAATCAGTTGATAAAGGTTATTTTTATAAATCACGTGGTCAAGTTTGGCTAGGTTAATAAAAATTTTACTTGAAATACTTTCCACTTCATACACCGATCGGTTTGAATTTCGTTGGAAATTGTTCATCAGTTTATTGAGTACTTCTACTCGTGTTTTGGTCTCATTAACCACACTGGCAACCACATCCGAACTCTCTTTGATTCGTTGGGTTTCTAAATGAATTGAGTCAACCACATCTTTAATTTGTTTAGCCGCATCAGCACTTCTGGTTGCAAGGTTTCGCACCTCTTGAGCAACAACGGCAAACCCTTTTCCTGCTTCACCCGCAGTTGCCGCTTCAACCGCAGCATTTAAAGATAAAATATTGGTCTGAAACGCAATATTTTGAATAATATTAATGACTTCAGAAATATCTTTACCTTTGACTACCAAAGAGTTGACCACTTCATTTTCAATCTCTATTTGTTTATGTAAATTTCCTGTGTCACTTACGATTTCTTGTGTTAATTTAAGTCCTTCTGTTGAGCCTGAGGCTGTCTCTTTTGACTCTTTCATCATGGATTGAAGTTCTTCAAGAAGCGATAAATAGGTGTTTTGAGTATTGGTTAACGATTGAGTCATATTTTTGTTGTGTTTTTCCAATAACCCGCCCTCTTTATTGTCATGGACAGACGTTTTTTTCAACGATGCTATTTTATAGCCTTTATAGTTTTTGACCAAAACTTTGGCTTCACAATCGTCCATAATAAGTCGGTCGCTATCATTTAAAATTGCCTCTAACACAATGGAATAATCTTTGATATTGTGTTTGGCTAAATTATTAGCAAACACCAATTGATGCTTTGAATCAAATGCCACCAATCCTTCTTCTTGAGAGTGTACTGCAATTTCATTTAATAAAGTCATTTCCTCTTTTAGGGTTTCAATACTCTCTTTGGGATGGCTTTGAATTTGACTTTGCAACGCTTTAATCGTGCCATCTTTGGTTTCTGCCTCTTTTTGCAACGCAGCAACTTGGCTCTTTAACGCCTCTATTTCATCTTGAAACTTTTTCTTATTAAAAAACATCTTGACCTCATTGTATGATTATTTTAAACACTTAAATTGCACCATAATATCTAAAATATAATAAATGACATATAAAAAATTTTATTATTTAATGTTTTTAGCACAAGAAACGGCACTGGAAAAGGCAAATTGAAAATTATATCCGCCTAATTGCCCCGTGACATCTAAACATTCTCCTATAAAATATAAGTTGGGTTGCAGTTTACTTTGCATGGATTGCATTTTGATTTCATCGGTACAAATACCTCCTTTGGTCACTTCAGCTTTTGAAAATCCAAAATGTCCTGCTGGGGCAAATTCGTATTGTTTTAGTTTTTTTAATGTCATTAACTCATCTTTGTTGAGTTGACTGATGGGTTTATCTTTAAGCCCCATGGCATTTAAAAACTCTTGAATAAATCGTTTGGGCAAAGGCAAAGCTGAAGAGATGAGTTTATTGGATTTTAAAAAAAGCTCCAATCTTTTATTGGGTAAAAAATCGATTCCAATAAGCCCTTTTTGCCAATACAAAGAGGCATTTAAAATAGCAGGACCTGAACACCCTTTGTGTGCGAATAACAAAGAGGCTTCAAATCGTTTATTTTCAACAAAAAGATTTACCCACAAAGAGACTCCACTTAAGTTTTTAAACCAAAACTGCTCTTTTTGCACCGTTAATCCTACCAAAGCAGGAACAGGTGTTTTAACTGTGTGCCCAAATTGTTTGGCAATATCAAACGCAATAGAACTGGCTCCTAAGGAACTATAAGATAAACCCCCACTGGCAACAACCAATCGTTTGGCTTTTATGAGGTGTTTATTGGTATAAAGGGTAAACTCATTTGTAAAAGTAACCTCATTGACTTGAGTATTTAAATAATACTCACAATGAGCAGTAAGTCGTTTAAACATCGCAATGACTTCATTGGAAGAGTTACAAAAATAGGTTCCTTTGATGATTTTTTCATGAATTTTTGGCGTCACACCATTTTGATTTAAAAATTTCAGTAAAGCCTGATTATCAAATCCATCCAAAACCGTTTGTACAAACTCTTTGCATCCTAAATAGTGTTCACTGTTTACATATTTATTGGTAATATTACACTTGCCTCCACCGCTGACTTTAATTTTAGCTCCAATGGTTTCATTGGTATCAATAAGACAAATATTGAGATCTTTCAGCTGTGCTGCAAGCATTAAACCACTTGCACCTGCTCCTATAATGGCAACATCATACACCATGAGAATCTCTTTGTTTAACAATACTAAAACGATTGATTTCATTCTCATAAGTGTATTTCAAACGGTATCCATTGGCTTTTAAAATTGAATTAACGATATAAAGTCCTAAGCCAAAACTGCTTTTATCGCTGTTTTTAAAGAAAGGTTCAAAATAATTATCCAATTCATACTCCAACGAATTTCCATGATTTTCAAATACGATTTCTTCATGGTCTGTTTTAATCACCATTTTACCATCACTTGAATATTTAAGGGCATTATCAATTAAATTTTTAACGGCAATACTAAAAAGTTTAAAATTGACATCCAATTTAATATTTTCAAACTCTCGGCAGACAAGCTCTTCATCAATAAGTAAAATATCTATGGCATTATCAACAATATCATTTAAAAAATAATTTGCATGATCAAACTGTTTGGTTGAAGCAATCACCTCTTCTATGGAGCCAAACTCATTAATCAAACTCTCCAAACGTTCAAAAACGTGTTTCATTTTTTCATTGTTTTCTTGCGTTTGGGGAAGTTGCACTAAAAATTTCCCTTTGGTAATAGGCGTTTTAAGCTCATGCATAATATTTCGAATAAATACATTTCGGGCTTCTTTGATTTTTTTGAGTTTTTGTGCCGATTTTTTAAACTCTTGTGCCAATAAAGAGACCTCATCTTGTTTGGTATTGTCGCAACATTCAAAATCAAAATTTTCATCACCTAATGTGGTCACTTTTTCTTTTAAAATTTTCAAAGGCATAAGTTTTCGAAGTGTAATTAAATAGACCAACACCACCATAGCCAATAAACTTCCAAAAATAAGAAGGATATAAATATGCGTTATGCTGTTAGACGTTTCAAGGTCTTTAAGTAAAACGGTTTCCCCTTTTCGTTTGAGGTAGATATAATTGTTGCCATTTAGATGTAAGACTCTAAAAATATCGTGATGTTTGGGATGAATTCGTTCAAAAAAGACTTTGGTTTTGGGGTTATATGTAATGACATTAATGGCTTTGATATCAACAAAAAGCTCGTAGTTAATCTCTTTTAAACTTTCCATGAACTCTGGGGTAAATCCCATTCGTTCTTGACGCGTTACCATCTTAACTACAGGAATATATTTATCCAAATATTTCTCTTCATTGACTTTAAAATTGTGTGCAATTAAAATTAAAAAAGAGGCCACCACTAATATAAGTGAAAGGATAAAACTGACCGTTATCGTAAAAAATATGGACTCTTTTTTCATTGTAAAAATTTATACCCCATTCCTCGAATTGTGTGAAGATATTTTGGATGTTTTGGATTATCTTCAATTTTTTGTCGAATACGATTAATTATGACCGCCAATGAACCAATATTATCATAATCACTGTTTAATAAATCCGAATTTTCAAAAATATCATCGCGTGAAACAACAAACCCTTCTCTTTTTAACAGCAGTAACAACACTTCATATTCTGCAGCAGTGAGTTTGATATACTCCCCTCGTTTTAAAATCTCTTTTTTCTCTTCATTATAGGTAAAATCTTTTGAAAGTTCGTGTAAAGGCGTTTGACTTTTATTGAGTCTTCTTAAAATGGTTTTTATACGCACTTCAAGCTCTCTTGGGTCGTAGGGTTTGGGCAAATAATCATCTGCTCCTATTTGCAATGCCGTGACTTTATCGGTAATATCACTTCGTGCTGAACTGATAATAATAGGAATGTCTTGCTCTTTTAATATGGCTTTACATACCTCTAATCCATCCATTCCTGGTAGTGTCAAATCCAATATCACCAAATCATAAGAGTGGATTTTTAAACTTGAAAGAGCCAAAAATGGCTCTTCAAAGTTGGTCACTTCCATATTAAATTGTTTTAAATATTCAGCTAAGACAACAGCTAATTCAGCGTCATCTTCGACCATTGCAATTTTGATCAAAATTACATCCTTGTTTCATTCTTTCCTCTTTTAAATCCATTAACACTCGCAGTTGTGATTTTTGTTTTTCAGTTAAAAGAGCATACACTTTTTCTATCATATCCGCTTGAAGTTTAATTCTCTCTTCAGGAGCATTTTTCATCTGCTTAATGTATTTGCTTTTATCAAAACCATCTTCGCTAAACGCATCGTATTTTGACTCTTTTTTCTTCATGGTCTCTTGCATAATGTTTTGAATACTTTTTCTTTGTTCATCACTGAGATTGAGTTTATGCAATAAAGGCATCACTCCACAATCTCCTTGCTTAGCATAACCTTGCATTTTTGACCCTTTTTGAGTGTCACACAGCATACCTTTTTGCCCCATTCCTTTTTCTTGCATTTGTGCATTTATTGAAGTGGCTAACACGGCACTTAATGCCAACGCCGCTACTATTTTAGTTTTTAGTTTCATGATAATCTCCTTGTAATTTAGATAATGAAAGTATAAAATATAAATATAAACGAAATATAAATACCATATTAACCAAACCTAAATAAACTTCATATTATTTTAAAAATAAGTTTGCTTAAACTAAATTATAGTTATAATTATTATTATAATATATTATAAAAGGTATAGCATGTTTCGAAGAGATTTCCTAAAATATTCTGCCATTACTTCTGCTTCATTGTTTTACTCTCCTTTAAGCGTTCGCGCCAAAGACATTTCAGCACCTCATATCGTTATTTGTGGAGCAGGTTATGCAGGGTTAAGTGTGGCAAAATATTTAAAAGAGTTAAATCACAATATTCGTATTACTCTTATTGAAAAAAACAAACAGTTTGTTTCATGCCCTTTTTCCAACGCCTATTTAGCAGAAGTGTATGATGTTACTCTTCAAACACTCACCTTTGATTATGCCAAAACCATGAAAAAGTTTGGTTACTCTTTTATCAATGAAGAAGTTATTAACATTAATCGAAACAAAAAAGAGGTTTCCACCTCAACACACACACTTTCATACGATTTTTTAATCCTATGTGGAGGCATTGAATATGACTACAATGCACTCAATCTTTCAACAAAACTTTGTGAAGAGCTTAAACAAAAAGCACCAGCGGGATTAAAGCCCCCTTTTGAACATCAACAACTCAAACATATGATTGAAACATTTAAAGGGGGTAATTTTATTATCAGTGTACCCAATGGAAATTACAAATGTCCTCCTGCCCCTTATGAAAGAGCGTGTATGATTGCCCACTATTTTAAAACACACTCCATTAAAGGTAAGGTGATTCTTCTTGACCCTCGCGAAAAACCCGCCGCAAAAAGCAAAGAGTTTTTAGATGTATTTGAAACGCTGTATAAAGAGTATATTGATTTTCAAGGATTAACCCATTTTAAAACCATTGATTTTGCAACAAAAAAAGTAACTGTTGAACATTTTGACAAAGACGCTTTAGAGTATAAAGAAAAAAGTATCCCTTTTGAGTGTGCCAATATTATCCCACCCAATAAAGCAAATGGCTTAATTGCTTTAGCTTCCTTAGAACTCACTTCAGAGGGTTGGGCAAAATTAAAAGAACCCACTTTTCAATCAAGTATCGACGATTCTGTCTATATCTTAGGCGATGCCCAAGGGCAATACCCTTTTCCAAAATCAGCCCAAATGGCCAATAGCAGTGCCTTACAAGTCGCCCTTGAAATCAATCATACACTTTTGAACAGACCCTTTGATTACCGCAATAACTCTTTAGGTAATATTTGCTATTCTTTTGTAAGTAACACCCAAGCTGTATCCATTGCCCATACGTTTACGTATGAACCGCATATTAAAACCACTTCTATGATTTCACCCATCGATGAAGGCACTGCATTAAGTGCCAAATTATGGTATGAAGGGTTAACGTCAACTATTTTGGGATAAAAAGGTAATTTCCATGACATTTCATCCTCTTAAAAATACTCAAGACAGATTTTTCAACACCGCTTGGGAACTTTATGAAGAAGCTTTTCCGCCTCAAGAAAAGCGATTTTTAGCCGAACAAATTCAACTGTTGGACAACCATTGTTATACCTTTCAAGCCATACATGAAAATCATACTTTTATTGGTATTATAGGATTTTGGACAATAGAAGACTTTATTTTTATTGAACATTTTGCCATAAACTCTTCTCTTCGAGGCAAAAACTATGGCACCTTAATATTAAGTGAATTTTTAAAAGAAAAAAAGTATGTTATTTTAGAAATTGAACCTCCACTCAATCAACAAAACCTCAAACGCTTACACTTTTATAAAAATTTGGGTTTTGTACAAAATACAATAGAACATTTCCAAGTTCCTTTTAGAACAGGAGATACGCCTATTGCTTTGGAACTTCTATCGTATAAAACTCCTCTTGCACAAGAAAAATATCAATTTTTGTATTCATCTATGCAAAAGTTATTACCCATTTAAATTATTAGACGGCGAAGAGTTCAATTTAAAAGGGAGTTTACAAAAAGTCAGTGACGGAATAAATTGAACTCTTCAACGCAGAGATTTGGAAAAAGATACTGTTTTATACTTATTTTCTCAAATACTTCAATGTCGTTGCAATGATATCGTCATCATCTTTACTTGGGCTTTTGATGCTCTCTTTGGTGTCGTTTTCTTGGGTAAAGGTGATGTTCATTTCATAACTTGAAATCATTTTTATTTTTTTCTCTAAAGCAAAAATTTTAATCAAAATCAACTCGATAAACTGTTTGGTTATGACATCAGGCTTTCCAAATCGGTCTTCCATCTCTTCTTCGATTTCATAGACTTCTTCTTTGCTTAATGCTTTACTTAAACGTCGATACAATTCCAGTCGTACTCGATCTTCTGAAATATACTCACTGCTGATATACGCACTGATTGCCAGTTTTATATCCACGGTTTTGTGTGAAACTTTTATATCGCCACTTAAGCTGGCTAAGGCATCTTCAAGCATTTTTAAATATAAGCCATATCCAATTTGTTTGATATGTCCACTTTGCGCTTCTCCAATAATATTTCCACCCCCACGAATCTCTAAATCTTGATGCGCTAAAGCCGTACCACTTCCTAAATAGGAGTTGGATTCTAATGCCACAAGTCGTTTTATGGCATCGGGAGTGATGGTTTTTTTATCGTTGACCACAAAATAACAAAAGCCCTCTTTGTTGCTTCGTCCTACTCGTCCTCTTAATTGGTGTAAATCAGCAATTCCAAATCGGTCTGCACCATCAATGACGATGGTATTAGCTTGGGGCAAGTGAAGCCCTGATTCGACAATTGAAGTTGCCAATAAAATATCAAATTTTCCTTCTCCAAAATCATCAATGATTTTTTCAGACTCTGCAGGTTTAATTTGAGAGTGAATAATCTCAATTTTAATATTGGGCAAAATTTCAAGTAAATCAGCTTTTTTCGCCTCAATTGAAGCAATGTTATTATGCACATAAAAAAGCTGTCCACCTCGTCTTTTTTCTCGTAAAATTATCTCTTTGATTAACTGGTCACTGTACTCTTTGACAAAGGTTCGTACCCCCAATCTTTCACTTGGTGGTGTTAAAAGAGCACTCATGCCTTTGAGTTTACTCAACGCCAAATTGAGTGTTCTTGGAATGGGTGTCGCACTCATAGAAAAAATATGCACATCTTCTCTTAAATTTTTAAGTTTCTCTTTTTGTTTGACTCCAAATTTATGCTCTTCATCTATGATCACTAAAGCTAAATTTTTGGTTTTAATATCAAGTAAAGAGTGCGTACCAATGACTAAATCATAGGTACCGTCTTCAAGCCCTTTTTTGATATGATTTTTCTCTTTGGTACTGGTTTTACCATCAAGTTTTGCCATTTTCAGCCCAAAACCTTCAAAACGTTTTTGCATACTGTGGTAATGTTGAGTAGCAAGTAGTGTGGTAGGACAGACAAATAAACATTGATACCCATCTAAAAAAACCGCCAAAATGGCATTCATCGCCACTTCGGTTTTTCCAAAGCCCACATCTCCGCTTAAGAGTCTGTCCATCACTTTTCCACTGCTTAAATCGGCAAAAATCTCTTTGATACTTCGGCTTTGATCTTTGGTGTACTCAAATCCTGCACTCAAAGAAAAATCCAAGAGTGCTTTTTTATTGGTGTTGATTTGGATTCCATTGACCAATTCTCGTGCGGCTGCAAGTTTGATAATATCGTTGGCAATAGCAAAAAGCTTGTCTTTGACTTTGGCTTTGAGTTTGGCAAAACTGCCTTTACCCAGTTGGTCAAGCATGGCATAACTTGAACCATCAGCCACATATCGATCAATAATATCAATATTTTCAACCGGGATAAAAAGCTTGTCATCATTGGCATATAACAGTTTGACAAAATCTCGTTTGGCGCCCATGACAGTAACGGGTTCTATGCCTTTAAACTGTCCAATTCCATACTCTTCATGCACCACATAATCGCCCACTTTAAGCTCATCAAGTACGAGTTTGACTTTTTTCTTTCGCTTTTTTTTATGGGCTTTGTTTAAAGAGATAATGACCTCATCGTCACTGACAAGATTAATCATATAATCTTCTAAAACATATTTGATGTTTTTATTGCTTAAATCCAACTCATGGGCTTTGATTTTAGCTTCCGTTGAACTGATAACCGTAACCTTTTTGCCTTCATGGAAACTCAAAAACTCTTTGATGTTTGCAGGAGCTATGGGCACATAGTTAGTTGCTTTTGGGATTTTTGGAAGCGTTAAAAATTTCTCTTTAGTAAGTCGTTTGGCTTCAAAAATATAGGCTTCTTCTGTCTCATCTAAGGCTTCGTACGTGATATATGAATTGAATTTTTGAGGTAAATACTCCCCCAATTCATCTAAATACCAAAACCCCAGTGAGTGAATATCTTGAATAAAAGCATCGGTTTGAACACGTTGAATCTCATCATTGATTTTTTCAAAATTCTGGGCATCTAACGCCAAAAAGGCAGGACTAATAGAGAATCTTTCAATCTCTTCTTTGGTGGACTTTTGGTCTTCAATATTAAAAAGACGAATACTTTCAACCTCATTGTCAAACAACGAAATACGATACCCCATTTCACTGCCAAGAGGACAAATATCTAAAATATCCCCTCGTAAAGAAACTTCTCCTTCACTCGTAACTATATCAACAAAATAGTATCCCCAGTTGTACAACTTGGTTTTAAAACTCTCCAAATCCAGTGTTTGTGCAAACTCAATTTCAAAATTGTCAAAACACTCTTGTTTTGGCAGAGGAAAACTGATGGTTCGTATTGGTGCTACTAACACTTTGTTCTGTTTTTTGTAGTTATAATAACCATTGAGTGTTTGTGTGATTTGTTGTAATTCTTGGCTAAAAGAGAGTAAATCATCACCAAAATTAGCTCGAAAATCACTCAAGGTAAAAGGCATAAGCCCATGAAAACGTAAAACATCGTGTGCTTCTTGGGCTTGTTTGTCATCGTTGACAATTAAAAGCTGGCAATCATTTTTTGAAGCAAAAAAGCTAAACAAGTTTTGCATTATTTGGCTTCTTCAAAGTCATTCGTACTTTTATCATACACATAAGCAGGATACGGCGTTTCATTGAGTAAAAAAACCATATTACACGATTCAAATTCGGTTTTTTGTAACCCTTTTTTAAATACTTCTAAAATATACGCTTTGGTTGAAAAGGTTGTTGTGGTTGATTTGGCAGTATAGACAAACTCTTCATCGGGAACTTTTATAAACCCCTCTTTTATCACGTGTTTTTCAAAAATCTCTTTATCTTTTAATCCAATAACATCTAAAATAACTAATAATTCTATGTCCGTCAAAATTTTTCCTTATTTCTCAATATAAACGTGATTTTAACATATTTAAGGTTTTAAATAGGAATTAAAAAAGTGAGTAGTGAGTAGTAAGAAGTGAGAAATAAAAGTCACATTGATTCACCATTCACCATTCACCATTCACCATTCACCATTCACCATTCACCATTCAC